>Ga0315288_10001076_pt1 | contig 34892 bp, 23 predicted proteins | sample YL17G11_20_MG_FD_203454 | JGI IMG/M metagenome (GOLD analysis project Ga0315288, IMG submission 203454) | Sediment microbial communities from Yellowstone Lake, YNP, Wyoming, USA - YL17G11_20 | ecosystem: Environmental > Aquatic > Freshwater > Lake > Sediment | place: USA: Wyoming | collected...
CTTCAAATTGACCGGGGGGTTGTCCTGGATCAATGGAGATGATTATAACAGGGGCATCGCCGGCGAAAACAGATATATAAAAGACACTTCTGTGGCGATGACGGGTTCCTATAAAGAGCTGAAGAACGGCTTGAGTTTCCAGGCCGAGATCATCGTTAATGCGAATAAGCATTTAGCCGTCGGCTTCGGAGGCGGGTATTATCACTTGGGCAATGAAAGCACAGTGAAAGTTCAAGGCATTCTATCGGGCGTGCCGTTCGATTCCGAATCCACTTACAAGCCCAGTCTCTCGGTCATTCCCTTATTCGTGAATCTCCACTTTTTGGCGAGGCTGGGGTCGAAATTAGACCTCAACATTTTCGCGGGCCCCCTCTTCCAGGTCGTCCAATTCAATTTTACCAACGGGTCCACGATGTCATTATCATCGGTGACTCAGACCTTGACCTATCGATCGAGCACAACTACGCTGGGCGGCCAGGCCGGGCTCGGCTTGAATTTTAAGATTTTCAGGGGAGTCGCCCTGGTCGTCGAAGGTTGTTATCGCTATGCCAAGATCTCGAATCTTATGGGAAATTGGGCCGTGATAGGAAATTCCGCGTCCGGCCCTATCAATAAAAGCAGCGCTGAATATTATTTCTGGGCTTATAATGAGACTTCCGGCGGCGGCTATCCTCGGATCGACTACTTTGACAATAAAGGACCCACGGGCGGCTCTGTTTCCGGCGCAAGAAAAGCCGACATCAATTTATCCGGAATAACGGCTACGGGCGGCATCAAATTCAGTTTTTAGCCGGCCCTCTATTCAGGGCTGATTCCCCCGAGAAAAAAAATGGAAGAATTCCAATAATCGGGCGTCAAAATAATGGGGAGATATGTGGTATTTGAGGATGAGATGCAAAAACGATCAGACTCATCAATCCTGTTCTTCCATCTCCTGCGCGGGAATGATGAACGCCAGGCATAAAAAGGAGGACTCTGTCGAGATCAAATGAGCGACAAAAATCTTGGGATCAAGAAAAAGCGAAGATTTAGACATGTCATCATCCTGTCAATATTATTATGGCCCTCGCTGTCGAAAGCCCAGGATGATGTCCTGACCCTGGAGAATGCGATTCAAATGGCCCTGAGCCGGAACGAGCGTGCCCTTCAGGCGGGCGAGCTGGTGTCGGCCGCCGAGGCGCGGGTGATGAGAGCGCGCGCCTATTTCCTCCCGAGCATCAATGCCTCGGGTACATATACGCGGCGGCCATTCGAGTCTATCCGCATTATCGGAGGCCAGCAAGTCATCTCCCAAAACTATAACGCCCTGTCCGGCAACGCCCAGGTCAGCCTGGTTCTTTTCGACTCACGCAGCATCCCGACGCTTCGGCAAGCGAGCCTGGATAAAACCTCCGAGGAGAACGCGGCGGCCGACAGCAAGCGGATGCTGGCTTTTGAGGTCAGCAACGCTTTTCTGATGACCTTGAGCGTCGATCAAGTCATGGAGGCCTCCAAACATCGCTTTGAATATGCCCGACAGGCCCTGGAGGCCGCGAAAGCCCGGTTTGCGGCCGGTCTGGTTTCGGGCAACGACGTGACCCGGGCGGAGCTTGAACACGCGACCGCCGAAATGGGCATCACCCAAGTATCGGGTCAGGTCGAAACGACAAGGCTTCAACTGGGATATCTGCTTGACGAAGCGGACTCCGGCCGGAAGAGGCTTCAGGCCCCCGAATTCCTGCTGAAAGCGGCCGAAGACAAGCCCCAGGCGGTCGAGCAATTGGTCGCCCAGGCCCAAAACCGGCGGCCGGATTTGATTTCCCTCCGCTGGCGGGCCAGAGCCCAGCATGCCCTGGTCCTCGAGCCCACCCTGAAATGGCTTCCCACCCTGACCTTCAACGGACAATACCGTTATACAAACGAACCCGGGTTGACCGGCAAGAATTTTAACTGGAACGTCGGGCTGACCGTCAGCTGGCCCATCTTTGACGGTTTGACCCGGAATGCCGATTATAAAGAAAGAAAAGCGCTGGCCTATATGGCGGACTTGGATGTCCAGTCCTCGGAGCGGAAAGTGGAACTTGATGTCCGCGGCGCGTTCGTTGCGTTGAATAACGCGCAAGCTTCGCTCAAGCTGGCAACGGTCGCCCAGAACGTCGCCCTGAAGAACGCGACGGAGACGGCCGAGCTTTACCGGCAGGGGCTTAGCCAGGCCCTGCAGGTGGCGGACGCCAACGTCCGTCTGTTCGAAGCCGAAGTCGGGCTCGCCCAGGCCCGGTTCAACCTGGGCATCGCCTACCTGAATCTCGAGGCCGCACTCGGCCTGGATCCCCTTGGAAAGGAGTCGATTATTGAATACTAAACCGATAGAAAAAGCATTGGTGGGGGCGATCCTCATTTCTCTTCTCCTGGTTCCGTCCTGCAACAAAGATAACCAATCGGCGGCTCCCTCGAAAAAGGGAAGGGCCACGAGTCGATCCAGCGTCACCTTCCCCGTCGAGGTCGAGACTGTGAAGGTCCGCTCACTCATCTATACGATTAACGCCGTCGGATCGGTCGATGCCTTTGAAAAGGTCCAGGTCACAGCCCGCGTCGCGGGCGTCGTGGACCGGGTGCTGTTCGCCGAGGGGAACATGGCCGCCCTCAATCAGGTCCTGGTCGAGATCGAGCCCGAGCGCTACAATCTCGCCGTCGAGTCGGCCCAGGCGACTTTCGAGAAGGCCCAGGCCGCGAAGGCCGACGCCGAGGCCGGCCTGAAGCGACGGGAAACCGTCATCACCCAGACTCCCGGACTCATCCCCGGCGAAGAGGTGGAAACCTGGCGGACCAAGGTTCTCCTGGCGTCCTCCGATGTCGCCCAGACCCAGGCGGCGCTCAACCAGGCCAAGCTCAACCTGCACGACGCCTATGTCCGGGCTCCGTTCAACGGGATCATCCAAACCCGGACCGTTCAGACCGGACAATACGTGCAGGTTGGGACGGTTCTCGCCTCCCTGGTCCGCCGCGATCCCCTTCTCCTCCGGTTCAGCATCCCCGAGCGGTCCGCGGCCGAGCTTCATCCCGGTCAGGTGGCGAACTTCAGGGTGAGGGACAACGAAAAAGACTATGCTTCCAAGATCGTCCACGTTGCCGCGGCCGCCGACGAGGGGACGCGAATGGTGGCCGTGACCGCGGAGATCCTCGACACAAAGGACCCGGCCCTTCGGCCCGGCGCGTTCGCTGAGATCACGATCCCGGTGAGCGCTCCCCGGGAGGCGCCGGTCATTCCTCAGACGGCGATCCGGCCCAGCGAGCGCGGCTTCATCGCCTTTGTCGTCGAGAACAATCTCGCCGTGGAGCGCATCGTGGGGATTGGGATGCGGACCGTGGACGGCCAGGCGGAGGTCATCTCGGGACTGAAGCCCGGCGAGATTCTTGTTGTCCGCGGCGCCGAAGGCCTACAAACCGGGGCCACGGTCCGGATCGCGAATCCGACATCCTCGCCCGCTCCGCAGGGAAAGGATGCCACCGAGCCGAAGAAGTAGCTCACCGAAAGGAGCCCGCACATGAAGATCACTGAAGTATGCGTCAAAAAGCCGGTCCTCGCCTGGATGATGATGACCGCGACGATCGTCTTCGGCATCGTCGCCGGCACTCGTATCGGCATCAGCCAATTCCCCGACGTGGATTTCCCCACGATCTCGGTCAATGTCTCCTGGCCGGGCGCGGCCCCCGAAGTCGTCGAGAACGATATCGTCGAATCCCTCGAGGAGGCACTGGTCCAGGTCGAGGGCCTCAGGACCATCAGCTCGAGTTCCCGCCAGGGCGGCGCATCCATCACCCTGGAGATGGAGCTGTCACGGAACATCGAATTAGCCCTGCAGGACGTTCAGGCCAAGGTTTCCCAGGCCCAACGCTCTCTTCCCCGCGACCTCGATCCGCCGACGATCTCAAAATCCAACCCCGAGGACCAGCCGATCATGATGATTTCGCTGGCCGGGGCTGTCCCTCCCCGGGTCCTCACCGACTACATCCAATACAGCCTCAAGGAGAAGCTACAGACGATTCCTGGCGTGGGCGAAATCTCGCTGATGGGCGTCCAGGACCGCAACGTCCGGGTCTGGCTGGACGCGACCAAGCTCGACGAGAAAGGATTGACCGTCCGCGACGTTATCTCGGCCCTCCAGCGCGAGCACATCGAGCTGCCCGCGGGCCGCCTGGAGACGAAGGGCCGCGAGGTCAACGTCCGCGTCCTGGGCGAAGCGATCGACCTGGATACACTGCGCAAAATCGTCGTCCGCGAAGTCAACGGCGCCCCCATCTACATCAGCGACGTCTCACTCATCGAGGACGGCTTCGACGACACACGGCGCTTGGCCCGCGTCAACGGCGTTCCGGCCCAGGGGCTCTCAATAAAAAAGCAGCGCGGCTCGAACGCCGTCGCCGTCGCCCGGCAGGTGCGAAAGGCGTTGGATGATTTCCAGAAAACGCTGCCCGAAGGCCTGACGGTCAGCATCGTCTTCGATACGACGAAATTCATCGAGGAATCGGTCAACGAAATCCAGCTTGAGATCCTCCTCTCCGTCCTCCTGACCGCCTTCGTCTGCTGGCTGTTCCTCGGTTCCTTTTCCAGCACGCTCAACGTCATCCTGGCCATCCCCATGTCTCTCCTGGGGACGGTCGCCATCATCTACTTCCTGGGCTTCACCTTCAACACGTTCACCTTGCTGGCCATGGCCCTGGCCGTCGGCATCGTCGTCGACGACGCCATCATGGTCATGGAGAACATCTTCCGCCACAGGGAGGGCGGCCAAGGGCTCGTCCAGGCCGCCCTGGGCGGGACGCAGGAGATCGCCTTCGCCGCCCTGGCTGCGACGCTGGCCGTCGTGGCCATCTTCGCGCCCGTCGTCTTCGTCAAGGGCGTGATCGGGCGGTTCTTCCTCCAGTTCGGCATCACTCTCTGCCTGGCCGTTCTCCTTTCCTATGTCGAGGCTGTTACTCTGGCCCCCGCCCGCTGTGCACAGTTCCTGAAGACATCAAGGGAAGGGAGGAGCCGCATCGGGCTTCTCGTAGACCACGGCTTCCGGCGGCTGGAACGGCTTTATGCCCGCGTCTTGAAGCGGAGCTTGAAACAGCCCGGGCTTATTCTCGTCGGGGGCCTTGTCCTTTTCGGCGCGGCCCTCTACATCCTGACGTCCCTGCCGGCCGAGATGGTCCCATCGCAGGACTTGAGTCGCATGTCGATCCGCGTTCAGACTCAGGTCGGCGCCGATATCACGGAGACGGGGAAGCTCATCCAGCGGGCCGAGGACATCGTCCTCCAACGGCCCGAAGTCATCCAATCGTTCACCAACGTCGGCATGGGCGGCGCGAGCTCGGGCAACATGAACATCACCCTCGTCCCGCCCGGCAAGCGGAAGATGAGCGTTGCCGAGCTCTCTACCGTGCTGCGCCGGGAATTGAACTCCATCCCCGGCATCCGGGCCGTCATCCAGGACCTGTCCCAGCAGGGTTTGACGGCCCAGCGGGGATTCCCGGTCGAATTCTCCGTGCGAGGTCCGGACTGGGAGAAGCTCATCACCTCCAGCCAGAGGATCATCGACCAGCTCCGGGAGAGCGGGATTGTCCAGGACCTGGACTCAGACTACCGTCTGGGCCAGCCCGAGCTCCGTATCACGCCCGACCGGGCCATGGCCTCCGACGTCGGCGTCACGATCGACGAAGTGGCGACAACCCTCAACGCCCTTGTCGGCGGTATCCGGGTGGGGAAATACAGCACCGGCGGACGGCGCGTCGATGTGCGTCTCAAGCTCCTGGCCGCTCAGAGGTCTCGTCCCGAGGATATTTCCCGATTGAAGGTCCGGACGCGTAGCGGCGCTCTCTTGCCGCTGTCTTCGCTCGTGACCTATGACGAACAGCCGGCCCTTCAGGCCATCACCCGCAAGGACCGGGAACGGGCTATTTCAGTGTTCGCCAACGTCGCGCCGGGACATTCCCAGGACGAGGCGATAAGGTTCGTCGAAAGCCTGTCCAAGGAGATACCCGTCGGCTACCGCGTCGTCCTCGGCGGCGCGAGCGTCGCTTTCCGGGAATCGATGAGCAGCCTGCTCTTCGCCATGTTCCTGGGCATCGGCTTCGCCTATATGATCCTGGCCTCCCAATTCAATTCTTACAAAGACCCGGTGACCATTATCACCATTCTTCCCCTATCTCTCGCCGGCGCTGCGATCGCTCTTCTGATCACCCACCAGTCTCTGAATGTCTTCAGCATGATCGGGCTTCTCCTGCTTATGGGTATTGTCAAGAAGAATTCGATCATCCTGGTCGATTATGCCAACAATTTCAAGGCGAAGGGCTTCGGGGCTAAGGAGGCCATGGAAAAAGCGGGGCCCATCCGACTCCGGCCTATCCTGATGACGGCCACGGCGACCATGATGGCCGCCATCCCGCCGGCCATCGGCCTGGGTTCGGGGTCGGAGATCCGCCGGCCCATGGCCATCGGCGTCATCGGCGGTTTGATCCTCTCGACGATCCTGAGCTTGATCGTCGTCCCGTCCTTTTACGTGATCGCGGACAAGCTCTGGAAAAGAAAAAGAGTCGAGAAAAAAGTGATGATCGCTGAAAGTGTCGAAATGCCGGCAGAATGAATCCGGGCAGGTTATAAAGCTTTATCTCTTCCGTCCCATCGGTAAGAACCAAAAATTGCCGATAGATGTACAAGTGATTGATTTAGTTGTCATTGCGAGCGACCGAAGGGAGCGCGGCAATCTCATGGGAAGTCGTTGAGATCGTCACGCTTCGCTCGCGATAACAAGATTCTATCGGCAATTTTGAATAAGAAAGCCCCCCTGCCTGGCGAGGGGCCGTCAATACCGCTTTACAGCTTGTAACGAACTGCCGATATTTCGTAGAAGCGCGTCCTGTCCAATGTTTTACTCCAAACTTCCGACGGCCTTTTCCACTTCCTCCAGGATTTCGCCGGATTTCACCAGCGATTTCATCCTGTTATGGTCGGCGTGAAGAGGCCGGTCTTCGTCGAGATGGGCGACATGTATCCGGACGACCTTCCTCGCCGTCTGGACGCCCCGGCCCGGCGTGAATTCCCTGAAATCAAGAGCTTGAGCCGCAGCCATGAATTCGATGCCCAGGACGCCATAGGCGTTGTCCAAGATCTGCACGTTTTTGAGCGCCGTGTTCATGCCCATGGAGACGAAGTCCTCCTGGTCGGCGGCCGCGGGGATGGACATAATCGATGCCGGGGCGGACAAAATCCTTTGTTCCACGATCAGCATGTCGGCCGTGTACTGGCTGAGCATCATGCCCGAAAACATGCCGGCGCCCTTGGTCAGGAAAGCCGGGAGCCCGACGCTCAGGGCCGGGTTGGTCAGGCGGTTGAGGCGGCGCTCGGAGAGGACGCAGACCATAGTGACGGCCGCCCCAACCATGTCCATGGGCAGCGCGATGGGCGAGCCCTGAAAATTGGCGCCGGTCAGGGTCAGCCTGTCCTCGGCCAGAAAAATGGGGTTGTCGGCGACCGCGTTGAGCTCGATCTCAACCTGCTTGCGGGCGTGCGCCACGGCATCGTGGGCGGCGCCGATGACCTGCGGCGTGGAACGCATCGAGTAAGCGTCCTGCACCTTGGTCTTGATTTTTCCCGTCACCAGGTCGCTCCCCTGGATGCACTTCATGATGGCCTGGGCCGAACGGACGGCGCCCGGAAAGCCGCGCTCCCTATGGAGGCGGACATCGTACGGCTTCAAGTTGGCGATCAGGGCTTCGAGCGACATGGCGCAGGCGATCTCGGCCTGCTTCAGCCAGCGGTTGATATCGTAAAGCTGGAGGGCGCTGATGGCTGTGATCAGATTGGAGCCGTTGATGGAGGCCAGCCCGTCGCGGGCCTGGAGCCCCGGAATCGGGATTCCAGCCCGTTCCATGGCCGTGCGCCCCGGCAGGCGTTCGCCCTGGGAAAAGGCTTCTCCCTCGCCCAGGAGCAGCAAGGCTATTTGGGACATTGGAGCCAGGTCTCCGCACGCGCCGACCGATCCCTTGGCGCAAACGACGGGAGTGACCCCCTTGTTGAGCATCTCCATGAGCGTCAGGGTGATCTCGGGCCGGCAGCCGGAACGGCCTTTGGCTTGAACGTTGATTCGGCTGGCCATGGCGCCGCGGACGTGTTCGACCGGGGCCGGGTCGCCTATGCCGGCGGCGTGGTTGTAGATGAGATACTTCTGAAAATCCTTGACTTGTTCGTCCGTTAAAACGACCTCGGAGAATTCGCCGATGCCCGTATTGATGCCGTACATGATCTCACGGGCCTTGATTTTTTCTTCGATCATCCCCCGGCACTGTTTGATTTTTTCCAGGGATGCCGGGTGAAGTTCGACTTTTTCGCCGTCCCGGGCGATCCTGGTCACGAGCTCAAGGGTCAAATGTGATCCGTCAAGAACGATGGCCACTCTCAGCCTCCTTTGTTTCTTTATTTTCCGCTGTCCCCGCCATAAGATCGGATTCAGGACAGAAAAAATCCCTGGCTTGTTCAGGCTTTTCCGGTGCGCGCTTTTCCGTTGAAGAAAATCCAGGCCTTATCCGAAATCAACGAATTCCATCATAGGAGAAAACAGAGATAAAATCAAAACGGAAAAGGAACCGCTTCCCGGAACCGACCACCGAAGAATCTCATTTCTTGATGATAACCGGCTCTTCCTTCATCAACCTTTCGATGTCGGTTATCTCCTTGGCCGCGGCCGAAGTCAAGACCTCATGGCCGCTGGCCGTGACCAGGATGTCGTCCTCGATGCGCACACCCAGGTTCTTTTCGGGGATGTAAATCCCCGGCTCAATGGTGAACATACTTCCCGGTTTGACCGGCATGTCGTTCGTCAGGTAGCGGTCCTGGTCCTTGGGCAGAGAAATTCCGATATTGAGGGGATTGGTGGCGTTCCCGCCGTTCAGCGTGTGGCAGGTGCCGTGAATGAAGTATTTTCCGTATCCGGCGTCGGCAATGATTTTCATGGCGGTCTGGTGGACCTGGCTGAGGGTCACGCCCGGCTTGACCATTTCGATGGCCGCCTTGTTCGCCTTCAGGACGATTTCATAGATTTTTTTCTGTTCATCGGTGTAAGTCCCAGATGATGGGATGGTCCGGGTCAGGTCCGTGGAAATGCCGCCGATGACGGCGCCGATATCGATGACGACCAGCTCATTCTCCCCGATCTGGCGGTTATTTGCCATATGATGGAGGATGCAGGAATTCGGCCCGGAACCGATGATCAGGAAGGCTGCGTCGTCCACGGCGTTCCGCCGGAAAATATAGCTGACCAGGCCGTCGATCTCGTATTCATATAGGCCGGGCTTCATGGTGCGGGCGGCTTCCTTGTAGGCCTCAGATGTAATGTCGCAGGCCTTGCGCATAACCTCGGTCTGCGCGGCTGTTTTCTGCCAACGCAACTTGTCCAGGATGGGTAGCAGGTTCCTGACTTTGATATCGGGGTGGGCGTTTCGGACCTGTTGGACGAACTTCAGGTCGTTGGATAGCTGCGCCTGATCGGCGGCCGTCTGCCGGAAGGGGATATAGACCGTGTCCGCGATCTGGCCGATCTTGACCAGGTCGCCGAGGAAATTCGTTTCGGGGGCATTGCTCTCGATCCCGGTCGGGGTCTTGGTATCATCGCCTGCCGAGAGCACGGGATCGTTCCAAACGCCGGATTGAGGCGACTTGGGTGCCAGGTAGATCGTCGTCTGCCACAACTCAGGCTTGGGCGCGCGCCGTGCGACCTGAGGCGGGACGATGATCAACTTGCCCGTCCGGCTTGTGATGCCGGTTAGGTAGGTGAATTCCGAGGGAAAGAGTGCCGCATCGACGAGGATGATGCCGTCACGCACTTCAACCAAGAGTTTTTCGCGGCGCTGGGCGAATTCGCTGCCTTTATAGAATACGCCGACCGACTGGAGCCATGTCCCGGCCGCAATCACACTCACGGCAACAAGCAAAATTTTTCTGGAAAGCTTCATCACAACCTCCTCACCTAGGATTCGATCTCATGTTCCTGCCGCTCATGATGATCTCAAAGGCGTCTAGCTCCGGCAGCCGAGCGGCGAGATGATCTTGATCGCCCTCGGCAGAACCTCGACCTCGGCCGAGTCCTTCACCCCCAGGTATTCGCCGTTGTACTGGATGTGGAGACCCTGGCCGCGGATGATCATCTTTTTGGCCTTGAAGTGCTTCTGGGTTCTCTGGAAATAGCCCAAATAAATCAGGGGAAAGATCATGATGTATTTGAGGCCGCTGATGTTCAGGAACGTGATGTCGATGTAGCCGTCCTGCAGATCGGCCAGGGGCGCGACCTTGAAGCTGTAACCGAAATAGTGGGTCTTGCCCACGACGCAATCCAGGAAACGGACGTTGAGTTTCTTGTGCGCGAAGGGTCTACCGTCGTCGTCGATTCCGTCGAAAAGCTCGACCTCGCGCTCCTCGGGCTTCCGGGCCAGCATCTTCCGCGCGGCCAGGAGATGGCCCCAGAGCCCCTGGACGGGATGCTGGAGTTTTTCGCCGGTGACATCGGCCGTGATGCCGATCGAGGCGAATCCGGCCGTCCGGCCCTCGATGCGGAAGAGGTCTATTTCGAGAGGTTCGCATTCGTGGAGGATTTTGACCGCCTTGGAGGTGTTCTTGGGAATTTTCAGGGATTTGCGGAAGGCGTTCCCGCTCCCCAGGGGGACGATGCCGAAAAGGATCTCGTTATCTTTTTTGGCCTCCATGACTCCCTGGAGGATGTCGGCGATCGTGCCGTCTCCGCCCAAGGCCACGATCATTTTATTTCTCCGGCTGAGCTTCCGGGCCAATTCGACCGTATCTTCCTTGCTGCCGAGGATATCGTAGACTTCGCCGGGGAGCTCTTTCCGGAGATACTCGCGGAGCTTCCTTTTCTTCAGCCACTTCTTGTGCGCCGCGCCGGGATTAATGATACAGCAGATGTTCTCGCGGCCGGATATTATGTTTTCTTTCATAAGACGGCAAACCTATGAGAGGAAAGTCTTTTATAACATCTCGGCCTGTTTCTGTCAAAAGACTTTCCTGCCCGGGAGTCCTTCCATGCCACCCGGGCGCCATTATCCAGCGATTATTTTGTTTTTCCGGATTTTGTTGTTTATCATACCTTTCCGAAATTTCTCTGCCGCGTAATCCGTTCCTTATCCTCTCGGTCATCACAAAAAAAGAGAGCCTTTCCAGGGATTAAACGAATTTAATGAAGACCTGGTTTGAAACGAGGAGTTTATCCCGGGGAATCCGGACAGAGTCTTCGCTGAGCTCTATCAGACCTTTACTCTCGAGTTCACGGAAGGACGGACCGAAGTGCTCGAGAACGTTTACGCCGAAGCGGTTTTGGAATTCCGAGGGTTTGATCCCTTCAACCAGCCTCAGGCCGAATATCAGGGCCTCTTTCAGGCTTTCGTCCGGGCTGAGGTCAACGGCCTCGACTACGGCCGCTTTCCCGGAGTGTAAGACTTCGGCCCACGCGCGGATATCCGGTTCATGGCACCAACGGCGGCTCCCCATATGGGAACAGGCCGAGGGACCGAGGCCCAGGAAAGGCTCATAACGCCAGTATTTAAGATTGTGGCGGCACTCCTTTCCCGGCCTGGAAAAATTGGAGATCTCATACTGGAGAAGGCCGCGGGCTTCAAGATTTTCTTGCAGGAAAGCGTATTCATCGGCCACCGCGTCTTCATCGGGCGCGTGACGGTTGTAGAATTCCTCGAAGGGGAGACTTTCGAGCTGTTCCATGATATAGAGCGAGACGTGCTCGGGCTGAAGGTCGGCGAGACGATGCAGGTTCTCTTCCAGGCTCTTTCGGTCCTCGGTCGGGACGCCGATCATCAGGTCCAGGGATATGTTGTCGAACCCGGCTGTTCGGCACGAGGATGCGAAATCGGCGGCTCGGGCCGCTGAATAATTTCTGCCGAGAAGCTTGAGGAGCCGATCGTCGAAGGACTGGACGCCGATGCTGAGCCGCGTGACGCCGGATTCCCTCCATCCCCACAGGATGTCCGGGTCTTTGATGTCGGGGTTTGCCTCCAGGGTGAACTCATTGATTTCCAGGCGGAAATTTTTATTGAGAATCTCCCGAACCCCGAGGACCTCGGCCGGGCTTAAGAGCGAGGGGGTCCCGCCGCCGAAGTAGAGAGAGTCGAATATAAAATCCTGCGGATAATAGAACCGGGCCTCCCGCGCCAGTCCTTTGCGCCAAATATCAGCGATTTCTTTATGATACGGAACGCTGGCAAAGTGACAATAAGGGCACTTTTCCCGGCAGAAGGGGAAGTGGACATAAAGCCCCGCCCGATCTTTTGATGCTTCGTCTCTTTCGCTCACGCGGCTATATCTTAACTCTTGTTATTCCCCTTTCCCGTCCTCACTTTTAATAAAAGCGGATCTGACGCGATGGCATCCGCTCTTTAAAACCTGCTGATGACTTTCTTTGCGCCCTTGATCTCGGTAAGCAGCTTGACCTTCTCCTTGAGCGGCGGGTCGAAGACTCCATTCCCGTCGACGTCGATGAAGACCGGATTGGTCAGCGCGTAAGGCACCGCGGCGTCTTTGAGCTGGCCGCTCTTCTGCTGTTCCTGGTGGACGGGATAAAGGGTATTCCGGCCTACGACCTCGAGGATGACATAGGAGTCTTTGTCCAGGGTAAGGCTCACGTCCTCCTTGAATTTCACGATGCTGCCGGCCTTGGCGATGACCGGTCGTTTCACGGTCCTCTCGCCGTTAACGATCAGCCGCACCTCGCTCACCTCGATCCAGGGGGCGCTCCAGACCTTGATCCTCGCTTTAACCTTTCCGGACTTGGCGGTTAAGGTGTCACCGGGGGCGTGCTTGCCGTTGATTTTGAATTCGACGAGCGGGCCGTTGGAGACAAAGGATCGTCCTTTTTTGAGGGCCTGGAGAAGGAAGGCCCAGTCCAGGCGCCCCGCTTTCTTTCCCCTGTAGGCAATATAAGTCCGGGAGTATCCGGGTTCGGAGCGGTCGATACCATGGACATCGGATGAGCCGATGGCCGGGAAGTAATAGCCGCGGTTGAGGAGATTGAGCCAATCCTTGACGGCCGCACTGTTCGAGGAGTAAGGATAAACACCGTTCATGACCTCGAGAAGGTCAAAGGACAGGTCGAAGCCGACCAGCGCATTCGCGGCGGATTCCTGGTCCAGCAGGTAATTATTGAAATAACCCAGGTCGCCGGCTCGGGGGTGGTTGACCTGGAGAAGCGCGGAAGGGTTCTTCTGCCGGCTGGCCTTGAAAAGCTCGGAGGGGTATTCAGCTAGAGGAGAGGTTGCGCCCTTGGTTTCTTCCCCGGGAAGGACCTGCATGGGGTAGGTGCAGTAGTGGATCATGCCATTGATCGTGACCTCGCTTCCGGGAAGGACGGCCAGATAGGGCGACAGGCCGAGATCTTTGAGCGCCGGGGCGTAATCCGTGACGTAGTTGTGATCCGTGGCCACCGCCGCGTCCAGGCCTTCCGCGGCCAGCGATTTCAGCCGCTCCTCAATGGATACGTAGCCGTCCGAGTTCTGAGTATGCGTGTGCGGGTCGAGAGAAACGAGCCCTGCGGTGTCCACGACTTTGTCGATGACGAAGCCATGTTCCTGCTTTTCGCCCTCCAGGACTTCGATGACCCTCTCGGCGACCGAGTATTCCGGCCCGCGCGCGGCGTATGCAAGATAGGTGCCGACGGGGAGGTCGATGTCCAGCCCTTTGTCCGTGGGATAGCAGGAATTTTTGAAACTTTCAAAGCTCCGGCCGCTGACGCTGGGGTTGGTGGGCACAAAATAGGGCGTCTTTGTCGGGTCCAGGCCGATAAAGGTGACTTTTCCCGGAACGAATTCGCCGCGGCTGTTTCGGATCTTGAGCGATAGCGTCGCCGACGCCGGGCCCTTGATCGTGAGCTTGTTCTCCCGGTCGCTTCTGACCTCGATCTGATCCTCGACCACCGCCGGGAAAAGGTTGGCCCGCACTCGGTAAATCCCTTCGGGCAGCGGGATCTCCACGGGGTCCATATTGTCCCGGAAGGCGCGGAAGAAAGCGGCTCCGGTCATGGTCTCCCGGACGGAAATCTCCAGGAGGCCGCCCCGGAAATCCTTGAAAGCGAACTCGGCTTTGGACGTTTGGATGTTGAGCCGGCTGTATATCTCTTGGAGGAGTTTTGCCCCCGAGGCCTCCGTAAGGAGAAAATAATGGACTCTATACGTTTCTCCCGGGACAAGCTTTCCGGGAACAATCGTGCCGCTTTTGGCCGGCGGGTTGAGGTTGATCCAGCCCAGCGAATGGCCGTTTTTCTGGTTCACGCGGAAGTTCAACCGCGGAAATTTCTTTTCGTTGTAAGGGTTGAAAGAATAGTTGTTAAAGGAGTCGGAATAGACCGAGTATCCCAGGTCGGAAAACGGGACTTTCCCGGTGTTGACGATGGAAGAGGAGATGTCAACGAGTCCGGCGTCAGGAGCGAAGTCGTAGACCGTCTTGAGCGCGGCTTTCCGGCCCTCTTTGTCTTCATAAACGCCGGAGGCTTCAAACACGACATGCCCGGCGGCCGCGCCTTTTCTCCGGCTTATCGAAACGAATGGGACATAAACGGACCTGTTATTGAGGCGAAGCACGGGGGATCCGATATTAACGTCGGCGGGCGCTTGCAGGCCGACCGGGCCGAAGCCGATCAGGCTGCCCAGGGCGTTCGATGTTTGATAACCGATGTTGTTTCGCAGGGATCGGGATGAGCCGCCGATCAGGGCCAGCGCCTTGCTGCCGGAAATAAGGATATCGTCCTTACGGGCCAACGAGCTGAATTTTTCCGGAAGGTCCTGGGGCGAATTCAGAACCTTAACTTCGGCCGCGGCCGAAGCCAGGCGGAGAGCCAAAACGAGGAAAAGAAAAAGGGAGGCTTTGCGGAGGGCCTTCATGACATTCTCCTTTTAGGGAGTCAGAGCCGTTATTGAGGGAAAATACCATATATAATAAACAGGGAAAGAATTCAATCGCCCAAAATTCAGACGACAGCGAACTTGCATTATTCATAAATTTTATATTGGAGGGACGGAATCAATGAATGCTTGAAGAAGGAAGGCCGGGATGGATGAAGCGACCATGTCGGGTCCTCGGGAGCGAGTCCATCCCGGCCTTCCTTCCACATGATGGAAGCTTCCCCGTTTTTCTGATACAATCATAACGAATTTCGGGGACGGTTCCGGGACCGTCATCTTTAGAAAAATATGAATAAGCCCAAGAAAACCTTTCGCCTCAAAGGCCGGAAGTTCTTCATCAAGGTCGAGACTTCGGACAATCCCGCCGATTACGCCAAGTATGAGCGCATCCGGAACGATATCTGGGAGTTTCCCGAGGATAACCTTCCCGGCACGCGCAACCTGATGTGTGAAAACATACTCTTCGACGGAAGCGCGCTCTTTATCGCCGTTTACAGGGAGGCCGAGGCCGGCGGTTTCATCGAGGACGACAACCACTTGATCGGCTTTTCCTACGGTTTCGTCGGCGTTAAAGACAAGGAGTTGGCTTTCCGGAGCCGGGGAAACCTCCAGTTCTATGCCCAGTACACGGCGGTCAGGGAAGAGTACCGCGGCTTCGGGCTCGGCGTCCGGATCAAGGAATTCCAGCGCGATCTGGTCCGCGACTGGTTCGGGGTCAAGACCGTCACTTGCACCTACGATCCGCTGACCGGGGTCAACGCCCGCCGGAACATCTATCACTTCGGGATGGACGTCGTCGAGTACAAGGTGGCGACCTACGGCGAGTTCGGCGGGATCCTCAACCGGGCCGATGTGCCCAGCGACCGATTCCTCATGTCCTGGGACCTCGTAAAGCCGGCGCGGAAGCCGGCACGCGCCGGAATCGCCTTTGATCGCATCGAACGACAGTCCGTCGTCCGTGTCCGGAATGTGACTGTGGCCGGCTTGAGCGGCCCGGTCAAGATCGAAGTTATTGACGGCTTTAATCCTGGCGCCAAGGGCGACAGGCTCGTTGTCCCCATCCCGAAGGACTTTTACCTCATGCTCCGCGAGACCGACGTGGCTGAGCCGGAAGTCCGGCGGATTCCGGTTGATTGGCGCTTGGCCACGCGGGCGGCGTTCCAGATGCTCTTCCGGAAAGGCTACCGAGTGGCTGATTTCATCCCCGCGACCGGTCCCGCCGAACGAAATTATTACATCCTGAACAAAAAAGAAAAGACGAGGCCCTCGGCTCGGTCGCGCCGGCCGTCCTGAAATGAGAACCACAGACCTTCTCAGGCTCTCTTTTTCCAACCTGGCAAAAATGAAACTTCGGACCCTGCTGACCGGCTTCGGCGTGGCTATCGGGATCGGCGCTCTGGTTGCGATGATCTCCTTCGGCAAAGGGATGCAGAAGAACATTACGGACACCTTCAATGCCATGGAACTTTTCAATTCGATTACCGTGCTGTCGGGGTGGGAGAATCCCGCCGAACGCGGCTCTGACCCGGATGAACAGCCGTCTCATGAGAAACCTCCGGCCGCTGCCGCGCCGCTCGACGACCAGGCCCTCCGGAAAATCGCCGGCCTCAACGGCGTAGTCGGCGTTTTCCCCGATATCCGGGTCCCGGCCCAGGTACGCTTCCGCGGCCGGGTGGAGTTCCGGCTGGTCCAAGTCCTGCCGGCGTCTATCATGTCTTCCAAGATGGTCAAATTCACGGCGGGCGGGCCCTTCCGTTCGGACGACGAAGAGGCGGTTGTAATTTCGAGCTCGCTCCTCCGCCGGCTTGGGATCAAAGATCCCCGGTCCGCCGTCGGAGAGAGAATCGAAATCCTGACGGTCGCTCTCAATATGGGCGATCTCAATCCGCTCAGCCTGGTTTCCGCTTTCCAGGCCGGGAAACTCCCTTTTTCTCTTGAAAAATATGCATTCGTCATCTCCGGAGTAACCGATACCATGGCCTTCGGCGGGCCGACGCCCATCCAGAGCGATGTCTTCCTGCCGGCCGGGACCGCGCAAAAGATCAAGAAGCTGCCCTTCACCAACATCTGGGACATTTTCCGCAGCCAGGACGGCCGGGCCGGATACTCCGCCCTCAACGTGCGGCTCGCTTCGCCCGGGTATGTGGAATCGGTCAAGGAACAGATCGGGAAAATGGGCTTCCAGACCTTTGCCCTCCTCGACCAGTTCAGGGAAGTGCGGGCGAGCTGGCTCTACCTGGACATGCTGCTGGCCGCTGTGGGGATGATCGCCATCGTGGTCGCCTCGCTGGGCATCGTCAACACCATGGTCATGTCCATCCTAGAGCGCTATCACGAGATCGGGGTGATGAAGGCCGTGGGCGCCTCAAACCTCGATATCAAGACCATTTTCTTCTGTGAGTCCGGGGCCATCGGGTTCCTGGGCGGCGTCGCCGGGCTGGCCTTGGGCTGGTCGGTCAGCGGGCTGATCAACCGGGTGGTCAATTATTTCTTGACCAAGCAGGGCGTGCCTCACATGAATTATTTCAATTTCCCTTGGTGGCTGCTGGCGGGAGCGGTCATGTTCGCAGTTTTTATTAGCCTGGCCTCCGGGGTCTATCCCGCTATCCGGGCCGCCCGCATTGACCCGGTCCGGGCTCTCAGACATGAATAAATAATATGGCAAATCTTCTCGTCTGCATTATTCCTAAGCCGGGTTCCATATGGGGGAAAGCCGGAATGGACTCGCTCCCGAAGTCCCGCTATGGTTGCTCCGCCCATCCCGGCTTCCCCCTTGAAAGAAACGACGAGTATATCTCTCTAAATCAAGCTTTATGAGTTATGCAGGCTCATTATTCGTGGAAAAAGGAGGACTGATGAAGAATCTCAAAGTTTTTGGAATCTTTGCTATCATGACGGTTTTCTGTTTGGCGTATTCAGCGGATCAGGCCAAAACCGGCGATGCGGACCTGATGGCCAGGGCACGCGCCCTTCACCGGAACATGCTTACGGTTGACACCCACAGCGATACATCCGGGTCGCTCCTGGATAAGGAATGGAACATCGCCGAGCGCCACCAGCCCGGCCAGCGCGACTCCACCAAGGTCGATCTACCCCGCATGAAGGAAGGCGGCCTGGACGCCGAGTTCTTCTCGGTGTTCGTCGGACAGGGCGAGTTGACGCCCGAAGGATATGAGAAAGCCCGGGAAAGGGCCCTCGTCACCCTGGACGCCGTCCATAAAATGTGCGAGGACCATGCCGACCTCATCGGGCTGGCTCTCACGCCCGACGACGCCATCAAGCTGAAGAAGCAGGGGAAGCTGGCCGCCTTCATCGGCATGGAGAACGGCTATCCGGTCGGCCGGAATCTTGCCTACCTCGAGGAGTATTATAAAAAGGGCATCCGCTACCTGACCCTCTGCCACGGCGGCAACAACGACATCTGCTCCTCCTCGAGCCGGCGCGACGGCGGCGAAGACTACGGCCTGACCGATTTCGGGAAGCAGGTCGTGGCGGCCTGCAACCGGCTGGGGATCATGGTCGATGTCTCCCACATATCGGACAAGTCGTTCTTCGACGTCCTGGCCGCGGCCAGGGCTCCGATCATCGCCTCTCACTCCGGCTGCCGGGCCCTGGCCGGCAGCTCGCGCAACCTGACGGACGACCAGCTCCGGGCGTTGGCTAAAAACGGCGGCGTCATCCAGGTCGTCTTCCTGGGAAGCTACCTCAGGGATTTCAAGCCCAACCCGGCTCGGGACGAAGCGATCAAAGAGCTGCAAAAGAAATTCGGCCCGCGGCGCGAGATCAAGGATGAAGCCGTGCTGGCCAAGTACCGGCAGGAGATGGAGGAAGTCAACAAGAAGTATCCCCAGGAGCGAGCCACGGTGAAAGACGTCGTGGACCATATCGACCACGTCGTTAAAACCATCGGCATCGACTACGTCGGGATCGGCACGGACTTCGACGGCGGCGGCGGTGTGGTAGGCTGCGATGATGCCAGCGAGATGATCAACGTAACCGTGGAGTTGATGCGCCGCGGTTACTCCGATAAGGACATCACCAAGATTTGGAGCGGCAACCTGTTCCGCGTCTTCAACAAGGTCATCGAGATCGCCAACGCGTCCTCATAATCTGGCTGACATTTTTTTTAAACCGGATTCCAATCTTCTTGCTATGCTCATCCGATCCATCCACCCTGAATGGAGAGAACCATCTGGAATTTGTAAATGAATTTGACAAAAGACCCCCGCCCAGGGGTCTTATCATGCAGCAAATTCCAGGTAGCCCGGGCTTGAAAGATCGAAGCTTTCGAGGGTGAATGCGATGGAGGAAATCTAGGTTTTTCGTCAAAATGTAAAAATTATTTACATTATTGTGGTTGGGCTTATCGCGGGAAAATATTGCAACATATTGATAAAACAACAATTACTAGGTCGTCGGGTTGGCATAAAGTTTGCTTAATTTGATTTTCCTGGAGTTCTTTTCTATGATGAAATATAAGTCCAAGAATATATCCGGAGCGGGATATGCCGCACGTATCTTGTTTTTTATGCTCATCGGGATCCTTTGCGGGTCCAGGCTTGTGGCGCGGCGCGCCCAGGAGCAGCCCAAGTTCGGCGGGACGCTCCGCGTCAAGGACTTTTCCACCCGGTTCATCAACGCCTTCGATCCCGCTTCCGACCAAAACTTATTCGTCCTCGAACAGCTTTATGACGGGCTCGTCCACTTGGAACGAAACATGACGGTCGTGCCCGCCCTGGCCGAGTATTGGAGAATTTCCGAGGATGGGAAAAGATACACCTTCCAATTGAGAAAAGGCGTGATGTTCCATCACGGCCGGGAGATGACGGCCGAGGACGTCAAGTTTTCCCTGGAACGGCTCATCGATCCCAAAACCCCGGGTACTTTTTACCAGTATTTCATCAACAGGATCGTCGGCAGCCAGGAGTTCCGGGAAGGGAAAGCCCCGGACGTCGCCGGTTTCAAAGTCAAAGACAAGTACACTTTTGAGATGGACCTGGTCAGCCCCTACGTATCCGGGCTCTATCTCCTGAGCATGTATTTCTGCAAGATTCTGCCCAAGGACCTTGTCCTGGAGCAGGGGAAGCGCTTTTTCCAGAGGCCGTCGGGCACAGGGTCTTTTAAATATGCCAGCGCGATCAGAAGCCCGAGACTGGATATCGTCGGTGTCAGACTCGAGCGCAATCCGGACTATTACGGCGGAAAGCCCTACCTGGACGCCGTTGAGTACAGCCCGTATTATACGCTGGACCATTTCCTGGACAAGGAGATCGATATCATCCCCTTCCTGTCCGAGAGGCTGTCCTTGACCGATTGCCGTGTCCTGGAGCACGATTCTCTGGACCTCGTTTTCCTGGGAATGAGCTGCCGGTTCGCTCCCTTCGACGACAAAACAGTCCGGAAAGCCCTGGCTATGGGGATCGACAAGCGGAAGGTGGCCAAGGCGGCCTTCCAGCTGGAATACAACCCCATGGTCTTGGACAACTTCATACCACCCTGGCTTCCGGGGTTTTACCCGGCGGATAACCCCACGGGATATGATCTTGAGCAGGCGCGCCGCCTGTTGGCCGAGTCCGGGTATAATGAAGATAGGAAGCTCCCGCCCCTGACGCTTTATATCGCCCGGCCAAGGACCGAAACCCTGATGAAAATCTACCGCGAGCTGAGGACGCAACTGGGTCTCCTGGGCATCGACCTTAGCGTCAAGTTCCTCAGGTCTGAGGCCGAGCTCAAGGCCGTGCAGGAGCCGCATCTTGTCCTGGCGGAAAGGCTGATGGATTTCCCCGACCCGGAGAACATCATCCTTCCCCTGTTCGGGTCCGGGGCGGAAGCGAACAAGATTTATGTGGATTATTCCCAGCCGCAGCTGGACCGGCTGCTTGAGGAGACCGAGACCGAAAAGAGCCTGACGCACCGGACCCAGCTGTTCCGCCAGATCGAGCGGATCCTCTTCGAAGACGTGCCGGCCGTGCCTCTCTATTCCAACAGACAGAGAATCGCTTATCAGCCCGACGTCAAGGGCGTGGAGACTCCCGCCCTGGGATTCAATTTTCTGGACGCGAAACAAATCTGGCTGGACCGGAGAGAATGAAAAGAATTCAATTCAAGATCTCCCTCTACACCCGGTTCATGGGGGCGGTCGCCGTCCTATTGGTCCTGCTCGTCGTCAGTATCCTGTTCGTCATCGAGAAAAGCGAGGTTCAAACCTATTATGAGCTATCCCGGAACACGGGAATCGTCATGGCTCAGCATATCGTCAACCTCAACCTGCGCTTGATCCTGTTCTGGGACCTGGAGACCATCAAGAAAAACATCGATGACCTGATCAGCGAGAAGGTCATCTATATCATCTTTTACGACCGTAACAATACGCCCCTGGCGGCCAATGATTTTATCCAGAAGTATGAAAATATTTTATGCTGTAGCCGGCTTTCCGGAGATATCACGCCGGATAGCGCGTTCACCGAGGCTAAGACGTTGAAGACCGGCGACCGTCTCCTCAGAATCCTTGAAGTCGAGATTCCGGTTTTTGCCGAGGGCTCTCCCAGCGACGGCGTTCGTATCACCGGCCCGCCTTCCCGATGGGGATCGGTTAAAATCGGCCTTTCCCTTGAGGACATGCACGCCTCTATCCGCAAGACACGGCTGATGCTCATCCTCATCGGCGGCGCCGGCTTTTTCCTGGGCATGATCGGGACGGCCTTCCTTGCCCGGCGCATCATCAGCCCGCTCAAAAAATTGGTGGAGGGCACGGTCCGCATCTCCCGGGGCGACTTTTTCCACCGGATCGAGATCACCTCGGGCGACGAGATCGGCGACCTGGCCCGGAGCTTCAACGACATGAGCCATGACCTCCTGAAAACGCGGGAGCAGATGGAGGAAGCCAACCGGAAGCTCATCCAGGCCGAGAAGCTGGCCTCGATCGGCCGGCTTTCGGCGACCATCGCCCATGAGATCCGCAACCCCCTGACCTCGGTCAAGCTGAACATCCAGAAAGTGGCCCAGAACGAGCACCTGGACGAGGTCGAACGGGAGCACCTCAACATCACCCAGGAGGGCATCGGCCAGATCGAGAGGTTCATCAAGGAGCTCCTGAACTTCACCCGAGTGGCCGACCTGAACGTCGAACGCTTTTCCATCATCCAAATCCTCGATGAATCCTTGAAGATGATCGCCGACTGCTTCAAGCAGAAAAAGATCATACTGGACAAGAAATATGCAGACCAGCTGCCGCAGGTCCTGGTGGATGGCGATAAGATAAGGCAGGTGTTTATGAACATTTTGCGCAACGCCTGCGAAGCCGTGGAAGACGGCGGGCGGATTTCGCTCTCCCTGAGCACCGTCCAGAAGGAGACCGGCGGGAATGTCCGGGTCAAAATCTCGGACAACGGCTGCGGCATTCCCGAGAAAGACTGGGAGACGATCTTCGAGCCGTTCTTCACGACCAAGCCGTCCGGCTTCGGCCTGGGACTCTCCAACGCCCGAAAGATCTTGGAACAGCACAAGGGCGTCATCCAGGTGGTGAAGAAGCGCGGCCGGGGAGCGGTTTTTGAAATCCTGATTCCGTACGAGGGGGCATGATGAAAAGCGTGTTGATTATCGACGATGATCCGTTGATCGGGAAGACCCTGTCATCCCATCTCTCCAAGAAAGGATTCGATGTATCCCTCAGGGATAGCGGCGAGGAGGGCGTCGCCCGGTTCGAGGAAGTCTCGCCCGACCTGGTGCTTCTCGACATTAGGCTGCCTGACATCGACGGCATCGAGGTTCTGCGGAGGATTAAGGACATCAATAAAAAGTCCTGCATCCTGATCATGACGGCTTACGACGACATGAAAACGACGGTCGAAGCCATCAAGCTCGGCGCCTTCGAATACCTGGTCAAGCCCCTCAACTTCATCGACCTGGACATGACCATCGACAAGGCCTTCGAGATCAAGTCGCTGGAGGAAAAGGTCCATTACCTTCTGGAGGAGAAGCAGAAGGAATACACCATCGACAACATCATCGGCCGCTCGCAGCAGATCCGCGAGGTCTTCAAACTCATCGGCTCGGTGGCCAACACCCGGACCAACGTCCTGATCCAGGGCGAGAGCGGAACGGGCAAGGAGCTGGTGGCCAAGGCCATCCACTATAACAGCCTCTATCGCGACGAGCCGTTCATCGTCATCAACTGCTCGGCCATCTCCGACACGCTGCTCGAGAGCGAACTTTTCGGCCACGTCAAGGGTGCCTTCACCGACGCCGTCAGCGAGACCAAGGGCAAGTTCGAGATCGCCCGCAAGGGGACCCTGTTCCTGGATGAGATCGGCGACATCTCGCCCAACCTCCAGTCCAAGCTCCTGCGGGTCATCGAAACGCGCGATTTTATGAAGGTAGGCGGCGAGAGAATCCTCAAGACCGAGGCGCGGATCATCGCCGCCACCAATCAGAACCTCCACCAGCTCATCGAAAAGGGGCGGTTCCGCGAGGATCTCTATTACCGGCTCAAGGTCGTGGAGATCTTCCTGCCCCCGCTCCGCGAGCGGAAAGAGGACATTCCCGAGCTCGTCGCCTACCTCCTGGAAAAGATCAACCGCGACCTGCGGAAAAATGTCCGCAAGATTCCGGCCGAGGTCATGGACCTGCTCTCGAACCTTCCCTGGAAGGGCAACGTCCGGGAGCTTGAGAACGCCCTGACCCGGGCCGTGATCCTGGCCAAGCACGATGTCATCCTTCCGGAGAACCTGCCCGTGGACACCGGAGGAAAGAGGATCTTTTCCCAGGAGCTCCTGACTCTCCATGACGTCGAGAAAAATTACATCCAGCATGTTCTCACCCAGGTCAAAGGGAGCAAGACGCGCGCCAGTCAGGTCCTCCGGATCAGCCGTCCCACGCTGGACAAAAAAATCAAGGAATACCATATCGAGTTTTCCCCCCCGGCCAGGGGTTGACCAGGCCGCTCGCTCGCCCGGGTTGCCCCTGTAAACGTTTTTTACCGGACTGTTAAATTATTTAGAAAAAATCCCCCCGCGGCGCCGGGCTGCCGTCCGTTCCCCCTGGGAAAACGAAGAAGAGGTTTTTTGGCACGAAACCTGCTTATATGGGAATGGACATGACAGAAAAAGTCGAGAAAGAACATGATAAGCAAAAAAATCGTCGTCGTCGATGATGACGAATCCATCCGGAAGACCTTTTTTCTGATCCTCCAGAAGAAATTCCGGGTGTTTCCGGTCAAGGATGCGAAGGAGGCCCTGAGCCGTTTCAAGAGCGCCAACTTCGACCTGATCATCGCCGATATCAATCTCCCGGACCTGAATGGGATGGATATGATCGGAAAATTCAGGGCGTTGGGATACAAGGGCGAAGCGATCCTCATCTCCGCCCATCCGGACCTGGTCCGCATGGACGACATGAGGCGGTTTTCCATCAGCCATTTCTTCGTCAAGCCCCTGGACCTCGGTGCTCTGAACAAATCCATAGATTATCTCCTGTTCTCCAAAGAACAGGAGGAAAAACGGTTGGGAGGCTGAATGCTCCCACTTGATCCATAAAGGGGTTTTGGGAGGACTCATGATATTTCCAAAGCTGACTCCGCAGCCGGAACGGGAAAAATTTTCTCTGGACCGGATACCAGCTGACTGGTTCACGCCGGGAGGGGACGGGCCGGAGATCCGGCCGGCGGAATCCGTCCCGAACGAAGTCTGGGGGAATGCCGCCTTCAAGTCGGAGATGATCCGGTTCTTCGCCGAAGCGTTCTGCCGCGAAAGCCCGGTCGACCTGCGGAATCTCATCCTGACGCTGGAGAAAAACATTATCCTCCACGTCCTGGCCAGGACGCACGGCAACCAGAAGGAAGCAGCCAAGATCCTGGGGCTCAACCACACCACGCTCAACGAGAAAATGAAGAGATACCGGATCCGGACGGAAAGAAAGGCGTCGATTTTCGCTTTCTGAATGAACGATGTCTCTTGGTCTTTGGGACCGGGAGCCGGTTGAACAAAACGGAAGAAACCGTTTCATAGCTCCTCACCTTTAGGCCCCTCTTCCTTCGGGGGAGGGGCCTCTCTTTTCCTATCGGCCTCAGCGCGAAGAAGGCGCCCGGTTCTTTTTTCGCTTGACATCGGCATCGAATGGCCGTTATTTTTAAGGCTATGAATTTCATGATGAGAGGCTAAAATCATGGTCAAAAAAATCGTTCCGGTTTTGTTCTGTTTGTCCCTGGCGCTGGTTCCGTCCTATCAGGCTGCCCAGCATAAACAACTTGACGTTCCTTTTGTCCCGACAAAATATCCCGTCGTGGACGAAATGCTGAAAATGGCCAACGTCCAGAAGACCGACATCGTTTACGACCTCGGCTGCGGGGACGGCCGCCTCGTCATCGGGGCCGCGCAGAAGTACGGCGCCCGGGGCGTCGGCATTGATATCGATCCCGAACGGATAAAGGAAAGCAAGGACAATGCCGCCAAAGCCGGCGTCTCAAACCTCGTCCAATTCCTCGAGCAGGACCTCTTCCAGACCGATTTCCATGAGGCCACGGTTATGACCCTGTATCTGCTCTCCAGTGTTAACCGCAGATTGCGTCCGAAGCTGCTCCAGGAGTTGAAGCCCGGAACGCGGGTCGTTTCCCATGATTTCGACATGGACGAATGGAAGCCGGATCAGTCTTCGGAAGTTTTGGCCGATGACATCTCTCATGATGTCTTTCTGTGGATCATCCCGGCCAATGTCAGCGGGACCTGGACCTGGACCATGGGAAAGCCGGCAGTCAAATGCGAAATGAATCTGGAGCAGCTTTTCCAGGTTCCCTCGGGCAGCGCGACGATCGGGGGGGCGGCCGCCGAGATCAAGGGCCTGACGCTCAAAGGAGACCAAATTTGGTTTACCGTGGAGCGGCCGTTCGAGGGAAAGCTCGTCCCCATGGCCTTCGAAGGGAAGGTCGCAGGACACAATATTACCGGCAAGATCAAGTTCCAAGCGGGCGGCAAGGAGTCTGTTTGGGATTGGAAAGCCGGCCGCAATCCGGCCACCGAAAAGCCGATCGACAACGAGCGGGGCAATAATTCCTTTCGTGTGAATTAACCTGTAATTATTCATTAATCAGGGAAAATATGGGGGACGACCGGAATGGGCTCGCTCCCTCAGAGGGTCAACCGAGGGAACTTCGGTAAAAAAAACTGCGTTTTATTTGACAAGTCTGTCACGGACACTCGAGGACTTTGCACCTCCTATTTGACACGGGCCGGACAATGTTCATAAAATGAGCTCAAATCAAGAAAGGAGGACCTCGAATGGGTGATCATGACAAAAACCGCTTTTTCGAACAATTTCCGGAAGGCTTTTCCCGGAGGGATTTCGTCAAGGCCCTTGTCGCCGGGTCGGCCGTGTCGCTCGCGGCGCTCGATCGGCTGAATGCGGAGGTATACCAATCCATCACCTCGCTCAACCAGAAATACATCCAGGACGAGTCGCCGGACGGCGCTTATTGGGAAGCGCTGAAGAAGGAATTCCTCTTCGAGGACGGGCTCATCATGATGAACAACGGCACGGTCGGTCCCATGCCCAAGCCCGTTTTCAACACGCTCATGAAAATCTTTCGGGTCCAGGTCACAAATCCTTACGACGTCTATAATTATCTGCCCGCCAAGAAAGAAGAGGTCCGCAAGAAAATGGCCGTTTTCATCGGCGCCTCCCCCGAGGAGGTCGTCCTGACCAGCAACACCACCGAAGGCCTCAATTTCGTTGCGGCCGGCCTGGACCTCAAGGAAGGGGACGAGGTGCTGGTGTCGAACTTTGAGCACCCCGGGGCCAGCAATCCCTGGAGTCTCCGGGCGAAGCGCAGCGGGATCAAGGTCAAGGAAGTCAACGTCGGCCTTCCGCACAAGAGCACCCAGGAGATCGTGGACGCCTTCGCCGCCGCGATCACGCCCCGCACGAAAATCATCAGCACCGGGCATACCGTTTTTATCACCGGGCTGATCATGCCGGTCCGAGAGATCAGCAAAATGGCCCACGAAAAGGGCATCCTGGTCCTGGCCGACAGCGCGCACGGCCTGGGGATGCTGGACCTCAACATGCATGACCTGGGCGTCGACTTTTTCGCTTCGAGTCCCTACAAGTGGCTGGGCGCCCCCTGCGGCATCGGGCTGTTTTACGTCCGGAAAGAGGCCCAAAGCCGTCTCTGGCCGACGATTGTTTCTTCGGGCTGGGACACTTATCCCGACGCCCGAAAATACGAGACGCACGGCCAGGGCGCCGACGCCCTGGTCTACGCCCTAGACGATGCCCTGGAGTTCCAGACCCGAATCGGGAAGGGGCGGATCGAGAAGCGGATCAAGACGCTGGCCGCGTACCTCAAGCAGGAACTGCGCAAGATCCCCGGCGTCAAGGTCAATACGCCCGACGATCCCTATCTCTGCGGAGGCTTGACGGCCTTCTCTTTGGAGGGGGTGGACTGCGCCCGCATCGTGGATTATGTCCGGAACAAATATAATCTCGTCGTCCGGACCATCGGCAACAAGGATGCCGGGACTTATGCCATCCGAGTCTCGACGCCCATCTATATCTCGACCAAAGAGATCGACATGCTGCTCGAGGGGGTCAGGACGCTGAGCCTGCACAAATCCTGACATTTGAGGAAAGAACTCAAAGCAGAGTGCAGCCGCGCATATCGAGCCTGCATTATTCATAAGCCGGGTTCCATATGGGGGAAGGCCGGAATGGATTCGCTCCCGAAGTCCCGCTATGGTCGCTTCGTCCATCCCGGCCTTCCCCCTTTAAGCATCTATTGATTCTGTCTCTGCAACTTAAAATTATTGAATAAAACAGGCAGGTTTGTGCCGGATTCCCCCGGATGGAACTCGCAGCTCGCGATCAGCTGACGATCTTCCCGTCCATGAGGGAAACGATCCGGCCGGCCAGCGAGGCGATGGCCGGATTGTGGGTGACGACGACCAGGGTGTGTCCCTGCTTCCAGAGTTCCCGGAAGGCGGCGATGATCTCCCCGCCCGATTTTGTATCCAGGTTTCCGGTGGGCTCGTCGGCCAGGATCAACCGGGGGTTGTTGGCGAGCGCCCGGGCGATGGCCACGCGCTGCATTTCGCCGCCCGAGAGCTCGCTCGGCCGGTGATAGAGGCGGCCGGCCAGGCCCACCCGTTCCAGGAGTTCCTGCGCTTTCTTCCTTCTCGCCCGGCGAGACGTTCCCATGAAGAGGAGGGGAAGCTCCACGTTTTCCAGGGCGCTGGCATAGGGAAGAAGGTTGAAACTCTGGAAGATGAAACCGATTTTGCGGTTACGGATCTCGGCCAGCCTGTCGGAACCGAGCTCCTTAATGTTTTCGTCCTCGAAGATGTATTCGCCCGAGGTGGCCGTGTCCAGGCAGCCAATGATATTCATCAGCGTCGACTTTCCCGACCCCGAGGGCCCGATGAGGCCGATGAACTCGTTTTCCCTGATCTCCAGGGTGATGTCGCTGAGGGCCGCGACGCGCGCCGCCCCGGTTCCGTAGACCTTGCTGATATTTTGCATGCGGATCATGGCCGATCTCTCCGTTATTCATACCTCAAGGCGGACACCCGGTCAAGCCCGTCAATGTCCCCCTGAATTTGACTTAACGATGTTGCCGTGCTATACATCGTTCTTCTGCCATGAGTATTCAGATACGGCGCGCCGTTACCTGTGTTCTGGTCATAACTATCCTGGTCGTTCATCTTTCCACTCATTTTTCTCACTTTTTATGCCCGGTGCACAGCCACCACAGCCAGGACACGGCTGAGGCTCATCTCAAGGCAGGGGCCTCGCATTGTCTTTGTTTCTTCATGTCTTTCTTCTCACCCCGCTTTGATCCCATCCTTTCGTTCGAGCGCGCGTTCGGGCTGACCCCCCTCCCGGCCGACGGCCGGCCGCTCGCGCTCGAGGGATTAGAAATCTTTCATCCCCCTCTTTCCGCCTGACGCCGGCCTCACCCTTCCCCCGTCATCTCTCATCAAGGAGGAAACATGCGGACAAAATTCATCATATTTATCATCATCTTCGGCGCCCTCTTTTCATCCGGGAGGGCCCAGGAGCAGAGGCTGACCCTCGAAGACGCCGTGGCCGCGGCCCTGAAGAACAACCCGGACATCCTCAGAGCTCAGAAAGAGGTGGATGGGTCCCGGGGCCGCCTGCTCCAGGCGGAGGCCCTTCCCAATCCCGAGATCGTCATGAGCAATGAGGCGATTCCCTGGAGTTTCCGCGGAGGCGAAACCGAGATCAACCTGGGCATTCGCCAGCTCTTTGAGTTCCCCGGAAAGCGCAGCCTGCGCAAGACGATGGGCAAAACGGGCGAGGAAATCGCCCAGGCCGGGCTCGGCCGCGTCCGGATGGGGGTGGCCTCACGGGTCAAGAAGGCTTATATCCAGGTTTCTTTTTCCCAGAGGGTGACGGCCCAACTCCAGTCTCTCCTGGATGTCATGGGTCAGTACCAGGAGATGGCCGACATCCGCTTCCGGACGGGCGAGGTCGCAGCCGCCGACGTCTTCCGCGGCCGGCTCGAATCCCTCAAGATCCAGAACGAGCTCATCGAGGCCCGGAGGGCCTGGCGGGCGGACATCCTCAAACTCCAGTACCTCATGGGCATGGACCCTTCGGTCCCGATCCGGCTGACGACCGAGCTGTCTTATGTCCCCCTGGCCAGAACTGTCGAGGACTTGAAACGGGAAGCCGAGGGACGGCCTTCGCTCCTCGCCCTGAAGCTCGAGATGGACCGGGCGATAACCGGGGTGGATCTCGCCCGTAAGAATATCTATCCCGATTTCCGCCTTGGTCTCTATTACCCCAGCCAGAAGTTTTCCGGTTGGGGGTTTGAGATTGAATCCTCCATCCCCATCTTCCGTAAAAAGCAGGCGGGAGAGGTCCTCGAGGCCGAGGCGCTCCAGCAGGAACGCCGCATCATGCTCGAGGCCGGAAAACGGCGGATCCTGATGCTCATCGATACAACCTATGCCGATATTAAGGCGGCCGAAGAGCGTTTGATCCTTTTCGAGCAATCCTTGCTCCGCGAGGCCGAGGACATGCTCCAGGCGGCCATAGGCCAATTTCGTTACGGCAAGACGGATTCCCTGCATGTCTTCGATATATACCGGATCTATAAGGAAACGCGACTGGAACATCTGAAGACCCTTTTGAACTTCCACTTGTCGCTGGCCGAGCTGGAAGCCGTGGGTGAGGAGGAGTGAGATGAAAAACGCTCATCTTAAATTAGGAATCGCGGCGGCGTCCGCCCTCATTGCCGGCCTGCTCTTTTTCCAGGGCTGCCGGAATTCGAAAACAGCGGAAGAGCCGGCGGACAAGGCCGGGCAAGAGGGAACGGCGGGGTTGACAGCCATCACGCTGAAAGAAGGGACCACGAAGATCGCGCCGGTCGAGATCGGAACGGTGGAGAGAAAACCGGTCGGTCTTATGGTCAAGGCTTCTGGAGTCGTCGGCTTCAACGAGAAAAAACTGACGTGCCTCACCGCCCGGATCCCGGGACGGATCGAAGAACTGAGCGCCTTTGCCGGAGAGCGGGTCAGGGCGGGCGCGCCGCTCATCGCGCTCTACAGCCCGGACTTTTTGGCCGGCCAGGCCGAATTTCTCCAGATCGCGGGCCGATTGGAGCGGGCGGCCAAGGAGAAAGACGCCGAGGCGGAACGTCTGGCGGAGCAGATGCTTGCTTCCGCGGCCCGTAAGCTCGAGATTATGGGAATGGCCCAGGAACGGGTGAAAGCGCTCGCGGATAGCAAATCGCCCGATATGCTCCTCACCATCGTGGCCCCATTTGACGGCAGCGTCATCGAAAGCCATGTCGTCAAGGGCGACTACGTCGAGATGGGCGCCGAGCTCCTGAAGCTGGCCGACCTCGGCACGGTCTGGGTTCTGGCGAATGTCTATGAGAAGGACCTGGCCCTGGTTGAGCCGGGAGCTGAGGCGGAAGTCATGGTCGAAGCTTATCCGAACAAGGTTTTCAAGGGAAAGGTGACCCTCATCCATGATACGCTGGACGAAGAAGCGCGCACGGTGAAGGCGCGGATCGAGCTGGTCAATCCCGGCTTCAAACTAAAGCCCGGTATGTTCGCCGCGGTGACCGTCACGCCTTCGACGACCGAGAACCTGCTGGTCATCCCCGAAAAGGCGGTTCGGCAGGTCGAGGGGAAGTCTGTGGTGTTCGTCCCCGCGGGGAACAACCGGTACGAAGCCCGCCCGGTCAAAACCGGCCGGGCGTTTCCCGGCTATATTGAAATCCTCGAGGGAGTGAAGGAAGGTGATCGGATTGTGATCGAGGGCAGCTTCACCCTCAAATCCGAGGTCCTGAAAAAGGCCTTCGAAGGGGAGGGATGAGCATGGACATGATTGAAAAACTCGTCTCTCTCTGCCTGAAGCAACGGACCATGGTCCTCTTTCTCCTGGTCCTTGTGGCCGGGCTGGGCGTCCAGTCCTTCCTGACCATCCCCATCGACGCCTTCCCCGACGTGACCAACATCCAGGTCGAGGTCGTCGGCCTGGCGCCCGGTCTCTCGCCCCTGGAGATTGAGAAATTCGTCACCTATCCGATCGAGATGGCCATGCGCGGCCTGCCGGGGCTCGACCTCATGCGCTCAGTCACCAAGTTCGGGATCTCGGTCGTGACGCTGGTCTTTGAGGACAAGACCGACATCTATTTCGCCCGCCAGCTCGTTTTCCAGCGGCTGGGCGAGGTCTGGGACAGCATTCCCTCCGGCGTGAACGTCGGCATGGGACCCGTCTCGACGGCCATGGGCGAGATCTACCAATTCACCCTGGAAGGCCCCGAGCCGGAGGATGCGGAAGCGCAAGTCCGATATCTGACCGAGCTCCGCGCCATCCAGGACTGGCTGGTCTCGCCGCTCCTCAAGAGCGTGCGCGGGGTCAACGAGGTCAACTCCTTCGGAGGCTACATCAAGCAGTACCAGATCATCGTTCGGCCGGAGGAACTGCGCAAGTACGGACTGTCAGTCCAGGAAGTCTTCGACTCGGTCACGGCCAACAACGTCAACGTCGGCGGCAACGTCATCGACCGCCATGACGAGCAGCTCATCGTCCGCGGCATCGGCATGATCCGGGGCGAGGAGGACATCCGCAACATCGCGCTGCGGGCGCCGGGCCGGGCGCCGCTCTTTATCCGGGACGTGGCCGCGGTCAAAATCGGCCATGCCGTCCGCCAAGGCGCCTCGGTCAAGGACGGGACGAAAGAGATCGTCGGCGGCATCGTCATGATGCTCCGCGGCGAGAACAGCCGGGACGTTGTCAAAAAGCTGGAGGCCAAGGTCGCGGAGATCAACTCCGAAAACGTCCTTCCCAACGGGATCAAGATCGTGCCGTATTATGAGCGATCTGAAATCATCGAGAAAAGCCTGAGCACCGTGGTCCGGGCCATCGCCGAGGGCTCGCTCCTGGCCCTGGCCGTGATCTTCTTTTTCCTGGGGAGCATCCGGGGCGCGCTGATCGTCATCATGGCTATGCCTCTCTCGGCGCTCCTGACCTTCCTGGTGGCCAAGAACATCGGCCTGCCGGCCAACCTGATGTCGCTCGGCGGGCTGGCCATCTCCATCGGCATGATCGTGGACGCCTCCATCATCCAGGTGGAGAACGTTCAACGCCACCTCAACCGCGCCGGGGGCTCGGCCGATAAGCTGGGCGATGTCCTCCGGGCCGTCCTCGAGGTCCGGCGACCGAGCATCTTCGGCGAGCTGATCATTGTTCTGACCTTCCTGCCCATCCTCTCGCTCCAGGGGATCGAGGGAAAAATGTTCTCGCCCCTGGCCGTCACCGTGGCCATCGCCCTTCTTTCTTCGCTCCTCCTGTCGATCTTCGTCGTGCCTACGCTATGTTATTACATCCTGAGAAAGACGAAGAGAGAGGAAAACGTCTTCGTCCGGCTGGCGAAAAAGATCTATACGCCGGTGCTTCATTTCGGACTGCGCTACCGGGTGCTGGTGCTGATTGTCGCCCTGGGGCTTCTTGCCGGCGCGCTCTGGGTCTACCCCAGACTGGGCACGGAGTTCATCCCGACGATGGACGAAGGCGCCTTTGACATGGACATCCAGCTTATGCCCGGGATCTCGCTCGACCGGGCGGTCGAGCTGAGCCGGCTGGTCGAGGAAAAGCTCATGGCCTTTCCCGAGCTCGAGACCGTCGTTTCGCGGACCGGCCAGACCGGGGTCGCCCTGGAGGCGAGGGGAGTGGACAAGACCGGCTATGTCGGCCACCTGAAGCCGCGCCGGGAATGGACGAGCGCGAAAACGAAGGATGAACTCTTCAATAAAATGCGGAAGGCCATCGAGGACGTGCCCGGTATGGCGGCCGTCTTCAGCCAGCCCATCCAGTGCCGCATCGACGAACTGGTGGCCGGGACGCGGGCGCAGCTCATCGTCCGGCTCTTCGGCGAGGACATGGATGTCCTCAGGGCCAAGGCCGATGAGATCGCGGCCGTCCTGTCGCGGGTCCGCGGCACGACCGACATGGTGGTGGAACGCATCGCCGGACAGATGTACCTGACCGTGGACGTGGACCGGGCGAAACTCGCCCGCTACGGACTCAATGTCAGCGACGTTTTAGGCGTAGTTGAGATCGCGGTCGGCGGAAAAACCGCGACCATGGTTTACGAAGAAAACCGGTTCTTCGACCTGGCGGTCCGCTTCCCCGGCGAGGCCCGGGAGTCTGTCCGGGCCATCGAAAACATTTTGGTCCGGACGCCGTCCGGCAGCCAGGTCCCCCTGGCCCAGCTGGCCAAGGTGGAGGTCGTCGAGGGACCTGTCCAGATCAGTCGGGAGAACGGCGAGCGCCGCATCGGGATCGAGGTCAACGTCACCGGCCGGGACATCGGCACCTATGTCCAGGAGGCCAAGCGCAGGATCCGGGAGTCCGTTTCCCTTCCGGCCGGGACCTACATCACCTGGGGCGGACAGTTCGAGAATCAGCAGAGGGCCATGCGCCGGCTGGCCGTCATCGCGCCCATCGTCGTCGGGCTCATTATCCTGCTGCTCTTTTTCACTTTCCGCTCGTTGAAGCTCGTGTTCATCATCATCTTTACCGTTCCGTTCTCGCTGATCGGAGGCGTGCTGGCGCTCTATGTCTCAGGCCTCTACCTCTCCGTGCCGGCTTCGATCGGCTTCATCTCGCTTTTCGGCATCGCCGTCCTGAACGGAGTTGTCCTTGTCTCCCAGATATCCCAGAATTGTTCGGCCGAGATGTCCGTGAAAGAGGCCATCCTCAGCGGATGTCTCATCCGGCTGCGCCCCGTCCTGATGACGGCCACGACCACGGTCCTGAGCCTGGCGCCCCTGCTCTTTGTCACCGGCCCGGGCTCCGAGGTCCAGCGGCCTCTGGCCGTGGTGGTCGTGGGAGGGCTCGTCACTTCGACGCTGCTGACGCTCCTGGTGCTGCCCGCGGTCTACAGCTTTTTCGGGAAAAAATCGGAAAGGTAAAATAGGGATCGGCTCTCGGGGGAAGTCCGGACAGGTTGGGTCCGATTATTCGGCCAGCCCGATTTTGTTCAAGACGGCCGCGAACCGCCGGTCTCCCTGGACAGAATCGAAGAGCGGATGCACTTTTAGGAAAACCAGGCCCGGATCGTGCTCGGCCAGCGCCTTATCTAGACAGGCAAAAACCTGATCTCTTTCCCCTATACCGTTATACACCGCGGCAAGGACGACGGGCGATATATATGTTTCTTTCGAAGCCTTGATGGCCATAGTGAGTATTTTCCCGGCGTCGATTCTCCGGCCCTGGAGAGAATAAATATAGGCGGTATGAAGACTTATATTCATGGCATTTCCGCCGAGCTCGCCGGCCCGCCGAAATGACTCGAGGGCCTTTTCCAGCTGCGGTATCTGGATCTGGACCAGTCCGGTGTAAAAATAGCAGGCATGATTCAGAGGATCCACCAGCAGAGATTTGCTCAATTCGACGAACGCCAACTCATATTGACGGGCGAAGTAAAGGACGGC
>Ga0315288_10001080_pt1 | contig 34810 bp, 21 predicted proteins | sample YL17G11_20_MG_FD_203454 | JGI IMG/M metagenome (GOLD analysis project Ga0315288, IMG submission 203454) | Sediment microbial communities from Yellowstone Lake, YNP, Wyoming, USA - YL17G11_20 | ecosystem: Environmental > Aquatic > Freshwater > Lake > Sediment | place: USA: Wyoming | collected...
GGTCGACGAGCATCTCCGACCACTGTTCCTCGTCGACCTCGGCCCTGTCGAACGATTCCAGCAGGGCCCGTACCTCCGTGCGGCCCTGCTCCAGGAGCTCGGGGCCGACCTTCAGCAGGAGCGCGACCGCACCCTTCACGTCCCCGGACCGCTTCATGTGGTAGACGGCCTCGAGCATGGCCAGCTCGGGTGAGAGGTAGAGCGTTCCGACCTGGGCGCCCTCGGCCGCCGGGCCTTGCACGGCGGGCGACCGGTAGTACTCCGCGGCCAACCTGTGACGCTTGGCGCGAACATCAGGGGAGAGCCTTGCAAGGACGAACTCCTTGATCAGGTCGTGGGCTTCGAAGCGCCTGTGCGGGAGCTCTGTCACGATGGACCTCCTGCAGAGGGCGTTGAGGTCGTCGAATGTGGCGCCCTCGACGAGGAGGGCCTCGGGCGGGACTGGATACCTGTGCACCGAGAGGCCCTCAAGGACCGTCCTCTCGCCCGGCCGCAGGTCCGAGAGCACCTCCTCCTCCATGTACTTCCGCATGTCCCCGATGGCGTCCACGTTGTCCACGCCGACGAGAATCTCCAGGAACAGCGGAATCCCGCGCGAGACGCTGTGCATCCTCTTGATGGCCTCCTCGCCGTGGCCCTCGCCCAGCAGGGCCCTGGTCTCGTCGATGTCGAGGCCGTCCAGCTGGACCTCGGACACGACCCTTTCGACGGAGACCTCCTTTCGCGAGTAGAAACCCGGCACCGTCCTTGTGAGGAGCATGACCCTGAGGCCGCTGAACCGCCGCGACAGGTCCGTCAAGACCCTGAAGAGCGGGGCTATGGCCTCTCCGGCCCGGTGGAAGTCGTCGAAGACGAGCAGCACCGGCTGGGCCTCGAGCGCCCTTACGATGAATAGCGCGAGGGCGTTGAGGTCCATCTCGTGCATGCTCCCCACCGCCTTGGACCTTATGCCCATGCGGGCGAACAGGTCCTGGAACGCCACGGCCACGTTGCCGAGGGAATCCCAGCTGTGGAACCGGTAATAGAAGAGGTGCTTTCTGCCGCGAAGGTCCTCGAGCACCTTCAGGGCCAGAGAGGTCTTCCCTATGCCGGCCATGCCGTGGACCACGACGATGGGCGGCCCGGGGCCCTCGAGGTCGGCCTCGAGCTGGGCCAGGACACCGGCCCTGCCGACGAAGCGTGCCAGCCTAGGGGCCGTGTCTGTCATGTCCGCGAGGTCCGTTTTCTTCTCGCCCGGGCCACCGACCGCGGCCGCCATGGACGCGTGGAACTTGGCCGCATCGAAGGTGCCGTTCCTGCGAACGGCCTCGAGAACGTCCGTGGCCGCCAGGGCCTCGCCGAAATCGAGCCTGAACTGGCCAATGACCTTGCCTACGACCAGGGACGAGGCCTTGCCGTCCTTGCCGACGTAGGGGACCTCGAGGACCATGACCTCCGTCAGGACCTCCTCGGCGAGACGCGTCCCCTCCTCGGTTAGCAGATAGGCCCGGCGCTTGCGCCGCCCTCCCTTGATGTGAGCCAGCCTCTCGGAGACCTTGCCGCCGGCCTTGAGGTCCTTCATGGACCGCGAGACGTTGTTGAGAAGAATGTCCAGGGCCTCGCTGATGCCCTCTTGTGAGATGGCGTTCGGGACCTCCCAGGCGTCCTGGTAAGCGCGGGAGTACTTGTGGAGGTGCAACAGTATGCGCCGCTCCACCGAGAGCTCGGGCCCCGTGCCATCGTTCCTCGACATGCGCCATCAGCCTTGTGGGCTATAAGACGGTGCGAGGAAAATAACCTTATCGGGCCCTCAGCGGGCCTTCATGCCCGCGAGCTCCTTCGTGAGGGCCTGGACGAACTTCATGGCCCCGATGCTCCGGTGCATCGTGATGGCCTTGCGGAGGTATTCGGCGGCGAGCTCGTCGCTCCCCTTCTCGCGCAGCATCCTGCCGAACTCGGTGTAGGCCCAGGCGAGCACCTGCGGGGACTTCAGGGTCTCGAGCTGCTCGAGGCCCTTGCGGAAACGCTCCTCGGCCGAGTTCCACTCCTTCATGAAGCGGTAGGCGATGCCGTAGTTGATGTGAACGTGGGCCATGCCCATCTTGTCGTCGGTGTGCGACATGGCCCGCTCGGCCCTCTCGCAGGCCTCGAGGGCCTTTTGAGGGTTCCCGCTCTTGGACATGCACTCGGCCATGTTGAACATGGCCCAGCCCTTCCAGCGCGGGTCGCGGATCTCGATGGCGATCTCGTTGCACCTTTCGAAGTACTTGATGCCAGAGACCCAGTCCTGGCGCTTGATGCAGATGTCGCCCATGTTGTTGAAGAGCCGGGCCAGCTCGAACTTGTCGTCCACCTTTTCTAGGAGCTTCAGGGCCTTGTTGTAGTAGGTCTGGGCCTTGTCCAGGTTGCCGCTCTCGTTCTCCAGGTTCCCGAGGTCGATGTAGGTCTTGCCCTGGACATCCAGGTCATTGATCTCTTCGGCGATGGTCAGGGCCTTTCGGTAGAAGTCCTCGGCCTTGTTGAAGCTCCCGATGCGCCAGTTGACGTAGCCTATGAGCCTGGCGGCCTCGGCCACGCCGCTGTCGTACTGGGACACCTTGGCAATCTCCAGGGCCTTCTTGAAGCTCTCCATGGCCTTCTCCCAGTCGCCCCGGAGCCTGTAGATGTCCCCCTTGGCGTTGTGGGCGTCGGCTATGAACTTGGCGGCCTCCGGGTCCTTCTCGCAGCCCTTGCTCATGTCCATGACCTTGTGGTAGTGGGCCAAGGCGTCGTCGTGCTCGCCCATGACCTTGTGGACGTCGCCGAGGTACTTCTCCAGCTCGGCCACGGCCAGGTCCCTTTCCCGCGACGGGGGCTCCCGCTCGAGGTTCTCCTTGCGGCGGGCGAAGTAGGCCACGGCCTCCTCGGCCACGAACTTGGCGGTGGCCCTGTTGCCCGTCCGCTGCAGGCGGTCGAGCTTTTCAAGGATCCTCAGTGACCTTTCGTCCTTGGACATGTGACTCAGCCTCCGGGGGCCCCCTCCAGGACCCCGGCATCCCCCACTCAAGCTCTCTTGAATTATTATATATAACGCTTGTGTAAAGATGGCCGGACCATTTGGCCATTCCGTTGCCCGGGGCACTTCTGGCCGGGCCATCTTTGATAGATTTAGCGTAAAACAGCAGGACGAGTATATAAATGCGCGGCGACAAACAGTATGTCCAGAAACCGCCAAGCGCGGTGTCAAGGAGGAAGAAAAATGTCAAATGGATATGCGAAGTGGTTCGCGATATTCGTCCTCATGGCCTTCATGGGGACGGCCTTTTCGGGTCTTGCAACGGCAGCCAAGACAGATACCGCCTACCTCGATGTCAAAGAGGAGACGGGAACGACGACCGACCTGGGCGGCGGCGACTACGTGTTCATCAGGTTCAACAATGATGCCGCTTTCGGAGTGATCTACGGGACGCCGCAGAACCCCAACGGCATCATAATCGTTGCGATGCACGTCAGGTACCTGGGCGTGGCGGATGTGCAGGACGTCAACGGGGCCAGCATGGGCAAGACGGTCCCGATACCGGTCCTCACGGTCTTCGCCATGAAGCTCAACGATATATTCGAGTTCAACGACACGGACAACGATGGCGTCTGCGACTACAAGCACTGGGGCACGGGCCTCACCTACGGCCAGTACCTCGTCCACGAGCCTATCTACAAGCAGGTCAGCCTGACCACGGCCTGGACCAGGAGTAACATCACGACCAATGTCGACGAGGCCAACAAGGAGAAGGACTGGACCTTCTCGCTGACGGCCAAGGACCTGGCGTACAAGGCGGTCGGCAACAGCTCGTCCATAGCCAACGACGTGGCCAACAAGAAGATGGACAAGGCAGAGTTCACCTTCCACCTGACGACAAAGGTGGTCCATTACGACAACATCACGGTGCCCACCTACAAGGTCACTGTCGATAAGGGCCAGGGCGGGAGTGGCGGTGGTGGAGGTAATGGCAATGGCTATACGGTCACCAAGTCCGAAAGAATCGCCGACAGGACCTTCAGCGGGGACCACGGCAACTACGAGATCAAGTTCGACCACGAGCTCGACGGCTGGGACTTCGACGCCTCGAACAGCAACCCCCACCTGCTACTGGAGTGGCACGCTATAATCGGGAACCTAGTGCCCGGCAAGGTGGCCAAGTGGATCAGCGCCCAGTTCGAGGGCCAGGTGGACCAGGGCTCCAAGGCGGTCTACGACACGGACAGCGGGCAGTCCAACATCAGCGAGCAGACCTCGAACGACGCGTCCAAGCCGTTCCTAGAGTCGCCCAAGAAGGTCAAGACGCCACACATCAAGTTGGGCGCCGACTGGACCAAGGTGGGCATGCTCACCTGGACCAGCGACGTGACCGTGGACGGCAAGGACGAGCAGATGTACGCGCAGGTCCAAGGCGGCATGAAGATCGACGCGCCAACCGGCAAGGGCAAGTACCACGGGTTCATGATACTCGCGGGCTTCAGCTATCCGGGCGGCCAGAAGATCTTCCACGACCCGGGCATAGGCGGCAGCATGCCCATCAACATCGAGTTCGGCAACACCAGCGGGGCCCTCCGGGGCATCGTGCTCATCCTGGGCCTCGGCGTGTGCGTCGGGCTCGTCGCGGCGGTCGGCGTGGCCATCTCGGTGAGGAAGGGCAAGACCGACAAGAACTACTACAACGGGGCCTACGACGTCACGGAGCGCGAGGAGCAGGGCGGCGCGGGCTGGGGCAAGTACTACAAGAAGTAAGGTTCGCTCTGGAACGGGATGGGAACGGCCGCCCCTGTTAAGGGCTGGCGCGGGCCCATCCCTTGATTTTGTTTTTTCTTTATAGCGATAGTAACAATCTTCCGTATGATTAAATATATTATATGTACCATATAGGGAACGACGAAGATGAACCGATCATATGCGCTTCTGACAGCGTCGGTCCTTGTGGCCATGGCGTTCATGGGCTGCCTCAGGCCCGACCCCAACTTCAATTCCCCGATCACGACTTGGCCGAAGATTTCTGTAGACTTTGTGGACAATGTCACGAAAGTGTATGTGAAGGGCCTGAACGATTACAGGTACGAGAACATAACCATGAGGGGGTTCCACGGTAATTTGTCATACATGAACTCCTCGGAGACCCACACATATGTGATGTATCGGTCCTTTAAACAAAAGGAGTTCATTCTAAACATTACCGTATGGGACAAGCAAACGGATAAAGTTAAAATCTTTACCTTCGAGGGCAACTTCACGATCCACCCGGCCGGTGAACCGAACATCGTAGTGCAGATATCATATGTCAACCAAGAGGGAGCACTTAAGGTTGAGAAATTAAAAGAGAACGACCTACCCAAGAGCATCGGGGCCATCAGGATACAATAGAGGATGTTGACATGACTGAAGTGAGATACAGGTTATCGTGGCAGCTTTCCGTGGCCATTTTATTGGTCATGATCGTGGCCATCGTCCCAATCGTGGTCTATTTCCTAGACCCCATGTCCCTCATGGACCTGGCCATCAGCATGTTCATAGGGTGGTCGGTGCTGATACTCATCGCCCTCATGGGAGCTTTCTTCCTCGGCCTTGGTGTCGGCCACAGGGCCGCCTCGAAGTCCGATTTCTCGCCCTTCGAGGTCGAGATGCTCAAGATGAATGAAGAGGTCAAGGCCTTGAAGGAGCTGGTCCACAGGCACAACATGCACCACAGCGAGGGCCAGGACGGCAAACCGCCCAAGCCGGCGGTGGAGAAGGCGGACAACGGCGGCCAGGCAAGGCCCGCCGAGCGGCCCCCCGAGAAGCCCGTTCTGGTCGAGGAGGAGCCCGAGCCGCGTTCCCCGACGGACGCCGGGCCCGAGATGACGCCCGTCGGCAAGGTCCGGTGCTCCCAGTGCAAGACCGTCATCCCGCTCTATTCCAAAAAGAGGCCCCTAGAGATAAAATGCACGAACTGCGGGAAGGTCGGGGTCTTAAGGTAGGGCCTCACACGAGCCGCTCGGGGCACTTGGCCCTGCGCGAGCACGACCTGCACTTGCCGGGCCTCCGGTGGTTCCGATGCGCATCGCCCGACCGCAGGGCGTTCCGCATCTCCGCGATCTTTTCCAGCAGGGTCCTCCTGAGCTCCTCGGTGTACTCTATCTTGTGCTCCCTGTCGCCGTAGCGCAGGATGCCGTAGGGCGGGGTGCCGTAGTTGTTCTCTATGATGAGCAGGTAGCAGGCCAGCTGGATGATGTGCGAGAACAGGGGGCCCTTGGGGACCCGGCCGGTCTTTATCTCCACGGGTATGGACCGGTTGTTGATCTTCAGGATGTAGTCCGGCCGGCCGCTGACGTTGTGTATGTCGGACATCAGGACATCGGACCTCTTGTCCTTCTCGAGGGTGTCCACGTACTTGACCTCACCCACCTTGATGCCCTGCTCGGCCTTCTTGGTCCCGACGTGCTCGGTGTTCTTGAGAGCGAAGTAGAGGACCACGGTGGCCCCTATGAGCCAGACCAGGGCCAGGGCCTCAAATATGAGCGCGACCTTCGGGTCCGAGAGGATGACGAGCGGTATGGACAGTATGGCGACTATCGTCACGATCATGCCCGTGACCACGAACCCGGCCTCGAGCTTCATCTTGACGCTCAGCTTGGCCAGGTTCTCGCTGATGTACAGATAGAACAGGGCTGCCAGTAGCCAGACCACGGCTATGACGTCGACGACGGCCTTGAAGAACACTGAACTGATGGAGGCGACGCTGGCTACGCCTATCAGGGCCAGCACTGAGGCCATGAGGGCGAACCACAGGACCAGCCGCTCGAAGGTCTTGGCCTCGGCCTCCTTGACCTTGATATCGCCGAGCTCCGCGCCGATCTTGTCATGGACCTTCTGCCCGGTCTGGACGGCCTCGCCCGTGGCGTCGACCCCGTGCCTGCCAAGCCACCAGCTGAGTGGGCAGTAGCAGAACCGCTCGATGTCGCTGGCCGAGATGATCTCCTGCCTGGGGTTCTGTACAGTCTCGGGCCCTTTCTCCTCGGCGTCCACGGTCTTGATGAGGGCCCTTCCTTTCTATAAACATTGCGGATGGGCGGCTTTAAGCGTTTATCCTGCCGCTGGTCTTGCGGAAGGTCCTGACCCATTCCATCAGGTCCGCCATGTTCCTGAAGGGGGCCCCCAGCACCTTGGAGGGCTCGACAATGCAGTGCATGTAGCAAAGGTTGCAGTCGACCACCTTCTGCCGCTCTTTCTTGACCTCCTCCGAGAACCAGAGGTCCTTGAGCTCGTGCTTCTTGAGGATGTCGTAGAACTTGGTCCTCGGGTGGTCCCAGCATGGGATGGCCACGCGGCCGTCCTTGTCTACGCAACAGAAAAGATAGGGGTAGCATTTGTACTTGAAGTTCCCGGTCATGAAGGTCTTGAGGTAGGACTTGGATGTTATTATGGGGTACTTTTTCTTGAGTGCTATGATCTTGGGGATGACCTTCTTGACCGTCTTGTCGTGCTTGCGCCAGTCCATCTCCTCGGGGTTGTAGGTGCTCTCCTCGTGGACGATAGTGGTCCAGTAGTCGTGGAAGGTGGCGAAGTCCAGCATGATGCCGTCCACGCCCAGCCCGTCGCAGTACTCGATAACAGCAGGGATCTCCTCGAGGTTGGTAGCGCATATGACCGTGTTGGAGACCACGCTGCACTTGTTCTTCTTACCAAACTCCACGGCCTTCTTTATGCCAGCGACGACCTTGTCGAAGGCGTCCACGTTGCGTATCTTCTTGTACTTCACCGGGTCCGTCGTGTCCAATGAGACCACGATGACGTCCAGGGCCTCGGTGTACTCCTCGGCGCGCTTCTCGAGCAGTAGCCCGTTCGTCGTGAGCTGGGAGAATATATTGTGCTCCCGGGCGTGCTGGGCGACCTCGCACACATCGCTCCTAAGGGTCGGCTCCCCGCCCAGATAGGAGAAGGCCAGTATGTTCAGGTCCGCGAACTGGTCCAGGACGTGCTTTATGTCGTTGGTCGTCATCTCGCCCTCGACGAGCTCCTTCTTCTCCGAGCCTATCGGACAGAAGGTGCACCTCGAGTTGCACCGCCGGGTCATCTCGATGGAGCCGAAGAAGGGGTACTTCCTCCTCGAGACCCGGTTGTTCATGAAGTTCTTTAGGAACTTCTTGGTGCCGGGGCCAATGAACTTGTCGTCCGCATCGTGCTTGGACTTGGCCATGAAGACCACAACGATGGATGTGTTAATTAAACCTTTTTCAGGGATTTTTGGCCCTGCCTAATGTCTCCCATGGCGGGAGCGGTGGTGGCGGCGACGGTGCTTTTTATGGCGACGCCCTGTGCGAGTGTAGATGATGTAGGCGATGACGACCACCAAGACGATGATGATGACCGCAATCAGGGCATAGACCCATAACGGCGGACCGTTGGAGCTCCCATGCGGTTTCGTGACCGGTGGTTTGCCGGAGGGCTCCACGATGACCGTGAAACGATAGGCCGCGTTGGCCCTGCCGTCCGAGGCCTCGACGCCGATCTCATGGATCCCCGCCTGGTCCTCCCTCGGTGTCCAGACGAGGTGCCACGGCCGCCCCGTGGATGGCCCGCCCGTCAGTTGGACCCCGTCATCGTAACCGATCAGATAGACCTCGACCGTGTCCCCGTCGGGGTCCGTGGAATCTACGACCAGGTCCATGGTCCGGTTCGCCTTTATCACGGCCGGGGCGTCCGGGATGGATATCGCGGGCGGCCGGTTGACCGTGGGTTCCTTGATGATGGTGACCGTCGTCGCCTCGGCGGCATTGGTCCCGAGGTCGTCGTCTCGTACCTTGAGCTTGACCTGATAAACCCCTGGCGTCCCGTAACTGTGAACGGCCGTACCAGCGTCCTGCCAACCGGCACTAACGCCGTCCCCGACGTCGTACCAATACTTGACGACCCGGCCATCCAGGTCATAGGAGCCGGCCCCGTCGAAGGCCACCGATTGGCCCACAAGGGCCCTCGTCGAGCTCACGGTCAGCCGCGCCACCGGTAGGATGTTCGGCCTAACGGAAAACGACAGTTCGCCCGTGGTAGGATACCTGACCATGTTACCACCGGTATCCAGGGCCTCGATGTGGAATTGCACCGAAACGCCTTTGGCGAATGGCCCGAGATGGAAGTCGTATGGCGCCGAGTCAATGGACGTATTGGACCAGCCCGCGGGCTGCGCCCCCACGACCGTGTAGTTGGCAGTGACGCGCGCTATCCCAAGGTCGTCGCCGGCCGAGACCGAGAGCGTGACCTTGTCCTTGTCGGTCGGAAGGTCCGGCGACACCGTGACCGAGTTGATGACCGGGGGCATGTCCGGTCCTGGCTTCGGGGCCCAGACCTGCACCGTGCGGCTGCTGGAGTTGGCGCTCCCGTTGTTGTCGTCGACTTGGAGCACGATGTCGTACACTCCCGGTAGCGCATAGATATGGGCCGCCTTCACACCAGTTCCGTTCGGGGAGCCATCGCCCCAGGACCATGTGTGTGAGATGCGGTCCCCATCCGGATCGCTGGAACCGGATGCGTCGACGATGAACCTGGTGGTCGTGTATCCCTCGCTCGGGGAGACCGTGAAGTTCGATACGGGCGGCCGGTCCGCAGGGACCGGCGGCAGATCGTTCGTGGTGTTCTTTGTCGAGCCCTGGAAGGCCCAGTCGGCGCTCGAGTTGGTGTCCACCCCATTGGGCACGCGCGCCCAGGTCCGGCCGTCGTCCTGCTGGTCGGTCAGCCAGGGCGTTCTGTCGATCTCTACGCCGTAGGGCGTGTAGAGCGTCACGGTTTCCTTCGCATCGACCAGCCACGGACACGTGGTGTCGACGGTCAGGTAGGCCCCTGGGCCAATGACCGTACCGTCGATGAATTTCCAGCTCAGGACCGTGCTCGTCTCGAAGTACCAGCGGGATATGTCCGCGGTGTCCTTGGTCGGGTTGAAGAGCTCGACCCATTCCTTGCTGCCGTCTGGCCCCGGCGGGTTCGTTTCGACCTCATTGATCTTGATACCGTACCGCTTCACCTGGCCAGACGCGTAGCCGGATTCGACCGCGAGGGTATGCAGCACGTCCGCCACCGTGTTCACGGCCAAGTTCAGGAGCCGCCCGGTCCTGTTGACGAACTCGGGGTTGCTCCAGTTGTTCGCGGTGGCGTTCATCCACGTGCAGTTGTACTTGCCGCCCTCGCCGAAGGTCGTGTTCTTTGCCAGGGCCAGGGTCGCGTTGTAGGCGGTCACGATGTCGAGCTGGTAGTCGAAGAAGAGGAACTTGTCCCACTGGGTGGAGTTGAAGGTGGTCGTGTCACCAGTGACATGGGTCTCGTAGTCCGAATGCCGGGTCGCGTTGTCGGTCCCCCAGGTGTTCTTCGTCGGGGCGCCCATCACGTGGGCCCATACGGAGATGTCTCCGATGTAGTGCGTCATGGTCCCGGCGTTCCTGGAGGCGTTGTTGAGATTGCCCGCCTGGAGGAGGGCCATGGTCTTGTTGTACTCGGTGCTGGCCCGCCAGGCCGCGTCGTCCTCCATGTGCATGACGGTGCCGTCTTTGTTATAGTAGATGTGATGGTACCATGTGTCCCCGATGCCCCCGGAGCCCGATGGCAGGTCTGGCAGCTCGGTGCCGTATAGGAAGCCGCTCAGGTTCTGGGTAATGTAGTTCTTCTCTGGGGCCGGCAGCCATGCGATGGCGTGCTCGACTATCCAGTCGTGGGTGCCGTAGTCCGGTTTGGTCGGGTCCGCGCTGTAGCCCCCGTTCGACCATGCCATGGCCGGCGGCAATGTAGAGACCAGCATCACCACGGTCAAAAGACATGACAACGCTCGCATCGTCCGCATGTTATTTGCTCCGGTGCCCAATAAGAGTAACATCGTCGAGGATGTTCAGGGAGTCCTTGATGTTACTAGTACTTCGTGATATTTAATTGTTCACCAAAGCTCGCCGTTTCGGCCTTGCCGAACAATTGGGAAAACCTTTTAAACCTCGCTGATTAATTGCTCCTTGATGAACAAGGGAAAGGCCAACATGGATGTCCCGAGGCTCGAGAAGCCGGACACGCACGGCAAGCCCGAGAGCTGCGGCAACTGCTACTTCTGGGAGAACCGCCCCGAGCTAGAGATGGACACGAACACCGGGTTCTGCGCCCACAAAAAGGCCTTCAAGAGCCGGCGGTCCAAATGCATGAAGTACTGCAGGAAGGGAGCCCTGGACCCGTCCGTGGTCCTCGGAGGGCCCGGCCTCGGGTCCGAGGACGACGAGGACATGGCGTTCTACGACAACTGAGGCCCAAAGAGGTGACGACCTCCAAGGCCAGCACCATGATATTTATATGAGCGGCCTATTCCTAGGAGAACACCAATGCCAGACCTGACCTATCCCCTCGTGATAACCGCCCTCATCGTCTACACCCTGGTCCTCCTGCTGCTCAACAGGGCCAACATACTGAGCAAGTTCAACATCGAGGTCGTGTGGGGCTTCATCCTCATGTGGAGGACCGGCCGGGGACGCAAGTTCATCAACTGGCTCGCCAGGCCGAAGGCCTTCTGGACCTTCTGGGGCAACCTGGCCATCGTCACCGTCGTGATCTTCAGCGTCGCCACCTTCGTGCTCCTGCTCTGGGAGGCGGTCATCGTCGTGAGGATACCGGTGGAGCTGGCCCCGGGCCCCGAGATGCTCATCGGCATCCCTGGGCTCAACCCGCTCATACCGGTCGGCTACGGCATCGTGTCCCTGGCCATCGCCATCCTGATCCACGAGTTCTCCCACGGAATACTGACCAGGGTCGCCAACGTGAGGATCCGCTCCCTGGGCATCCTCGCCATCCTGATACCCATCGGGGCCTTCGTCGAGCCCGACGAGCAGCAGCTGACCAAGATCGCAGGCAGGAAGCGGGCCCGGGTCTACGCCGTCGGGCCCATGGCGAACATCACATGCGCGTTTTTGTGCGCGCTCATCTTCTCGCTGGGGTTCATGGGCAGCGTCGCGCCGGTCCATGACGGCATGGTCGTCACCGGCGTCACCGTGGACTACCCGGCGCACCAGGTTGGCCTGAGGCCGGGCATGCTCATAACCGCCGTGTCGACGGAAAACTTCACGGAGACCCACATCGTGTCCGACCAGGACTTCGCGAACGTCATGGCCATGACGAGCCCCGGCGACGTTATCAAGATAACATACTATCACAAGGGCGAGACGCATACGGTCCAGGCAAAGCTGGCCGACAAGTACGCCTACTACAAGAACATCTATCCCGACCCCAAGTACGAAAAGGACCTGGCCAAGTTCAAGGGCGTCGGGTTCCTGGGCATCAACACCGAATCCCTGAGGGAGGACGTCATCGAGGCCCAGGCCCATCCGTTCCGGAATTCCAACAGCCTTATCGAGATATTCGGCAACGGCCTTTTATACGTCAGCCTGCCGATTCTCAAGCTCTCCCCCATGCCCGATGACACGGCCTCGTTGATCGTCGTGAATGGCCCACTCGGGGCCTTGCCGTCATCGGTCTTCTGGACCCTGACCAACCTGTTCTATTGGCTCTTCTGGCTCAATTTCATGGTCGGGGCCACCAACGCCCTGCCGGCGCGGCCTCTCGACGGGGGGCACATCCTGAAGGACGGCCTCGTGAGGTTCCTTTCCAAATCCAGGCCGGGCCTGCCCAAGAAGCGCAACGAGAAGACAGCGGACTGGATCACGTGGTCCATGGCCCTGCTGATACTCTTTCTCATAATATGGCTCGTCGCCGGGCCCTACGTCGCCGCCGGCGTCCGTGGCCTCGTGGGCGGATAGGACTATTTTCCAATGATGCTCGATGTGGAGAAGTGTTTGCCCTCGTAGTATAGAGTGAAGTAGTCGGAGTTGTGCTTGGTGCCGCGCATCTTCACGCACTTTATCCTGCGCTGCTCGCGGATCCGGTCCACCTGGTCCATCTTAAGGTGGATTATGCCGTCGGCCAGGAAGGATTCGCCCAGATGACAGTAGGTGGTGCTCTCGGGAGCCATCTCCGAGGTTATTAAGGCCGTGACCTTAAGCTGCTTCAGCAGCTGGAAGAAGTTATAGAGCTCGAGCCTGGGCTCCGTGACCTCGGCGATCATCTCGTAGACGTTGACGCTGTCAAAGACCAGCAGCTCGAAGCCAAACTGCCTCTTGTAGCGCTTCAGGAGCTCCTCGACCACGAAGGTCCAGGACCAGCTCTCCTCGGTGCCCAAAGACTCGATCTTCCCGCCCGGGACCGCGGACCTCATGGTGGCCACATCCACGATCTCGACCTTGCCCTCGACGTCCGTGTAGGGCAGGTTGAAGCTGTCCATCTGCTCTATGATGCTCTCCGCGCTCTGCTCGAAGGTCATGTAGAGGCCTTTTCGGCCATCCTCGAGGGCATTGTGGTATAGTATGCTCCAGGCGAGCGAGGTCTTCATGGCGCCCGATGTGCCGGCGATTATTATCACGTGGCCCTCGGGTATCCCGCCGTTCAGGTACTCGTCGAAACCCTCGATATAGGTCTTGATCCTTCGCTTGGCCATCGGTCTTGGGATAATCATAAGGGCGGATAAGGGTTTCTGGCGTTACTATATCATCTTACCTTGAAGGTAGTCACCATTCTGTCCATAGACCTTGGCCCGCACGATGCTGCCAAGGGGCAGCTCGCCTTTGATCACGATGGGCCTGTATTCCATGCTCCGGTCCATGGTGCTCCCGGGCTTGGGCTGCTCGGTCAGGAGGACATACTTTTTTGTCCTAGATAAAGATTAATTTAATAATGATTAATAGATAAACTCCTTTCAATATTTTCCTAATCTATATAATGGTCTAGTGCATATTCCCGAAGGCGCATTGGACATTAGTACAGTTCAGTTCGTGAAGGATGGTGTTGCGGATGCAAAAGTCTCTAAGCCTGCTGTTTGTGTTCCTGTTCCTGATCGCCCCGCTGGCCTCGGCCGTGGGGACCGTGGGCAATGCCCACCATGCCGCGGACCTCAGCGGTGGCCTTGCGTCCAGGGGAGAGACGGCCCCGACCGGCACGGTGGATGTCAAGGTCCAGAATACACTGAATGTCCAGAGGAACAAGGAGGTCGTTAGGCTCTCGATACCATTCGGGCTCGACGAGCTCAGGGACCTCAACAATATCAAGATCGTCACCAATACGACCCCCCAGAAGGAAGTCCTTGGGGGCGCATTGCCCAACACGGTGCAGTACTATCCGAACGGCTCCATCTACAGGATGGATGTAGCGTTCCAGGACAACTTCGGGCCCAACGAGGTCAAGAACTACAAGATCGTCATCGGCCAGTACTCGCAGATTGCCGGTAGCAACATGACCGTATCGAGCGTTGGCGCCGGCGCCACCGTGTGGGACGGGACCAAGACGTACTCCGTCTCCGGGGACCAGAGCGGCAACAACGCCGCCTATGTGACATCATCCAACTCGTCCGGCACCTCGGCCGCCTATTTCCTGACCAGGCTCGGCGGCAACCAGTTCACGCCCGACCAGGTGCAGTTCAGTATATTCTGGGGCCGGCCCACCATCGTTAGCACGGACTCCAACAGGGTCATGGCAACGGTGCACCTCAAGTACGACAAGCCGAGCGTGGCCTACTGGGGCGGGTCGTTCAAGAACGACGTGCCGGTCGTATCCGCCGACGTGGTCCTGAACTTCTATAGGGGCCGCGAGATGGTCGAGATCCTCGTCACAAAGAACCTCAACGAGAGGATCTACAACCACAACGGCTACGTGCAGGAGTTCACCTCGCTGGACGCCGGGGACGACACCTACAATATCATGTTCGGTAACTCGCACCACACGACGATGTCTGCCGAGACCAAGAGCTTCACCACCGTGAACGAGACACCGGCCAAGGTCTTCAAGGCCGTCAACATAACATCCAACGGGAGGGCCGCGCCGGCCTTCGCCGACTGGGACGGCGACGGCGACCTGGACATGGTCCTCGGCGCCGCGAACGGGACCCTCACGGCATTCAAGAACATAGGCAACAAGACCTTCCCGAACTTCACGCACGACTGGTCCGCATTCACTGGGATTGATGTGGGCGACTACAGCGTGCCCGAGTTCGCCGACATCAACGGTGACGGCCTCATGGACCTCGTAATAGGGAGGGGCGACGGGACACTCGTGTACTATAAGAACACCGGGACGGCCAGCGTGCCGGTCTGGACCTTGGACGCGGTCGTCTTCGCGGGTATCGACGCTGGGACCTTCTCGGCGCCGGCCCTCGCGGACCTGGACGGCGACGGTGACCTGGACCTCACGCTTGGAAATGCGGCCGGGGACATAATCTATTACAAGAACACGGGCAATCCGATGATCCCGGTCTGGACCCTGGACACGGCCACATTCCAGACCATCAACACCGGGGCCACGAAGAAGCCCGGCATCTACAGCGACCCGGACTATTTTGACATAGACAACAACAGCGTCCTGGACCTCACGAGCGGTGTCCAGAAGGGCAAGTTTGGCGCCCTGGTATTCTTCTACAACGAGGGATCCAAGACCATTCCCAACTGCGACTTCCTGTTCCCGGGGGCATTCAACAATGTCCGCGGGGGCGACTACACGCACCCCGAGTGGGCTGACCTTAACGGCGACGGAAAGAAGGACCTCATTGTGGGTAGGGCCGACGGCTTCCTGGACTACTATGTCAACATGGGCAACTCCACCGCCCAGCGGGCCGGGGCCAACATGCAGCCGCTCGAGAACGGCTCCTACAGGTTCTGGTACGACCAGGACAGGAACGACGGTCAGTACGTGACCGTCGACCAGACGCCGGACTTCAAGGACTACTACGTCATAAGCAGCCCCAAGGCCAAGCGGGCCGTCATGAGGGTCATTGAGAACTTCGACAGCATCGTCTACAAGGACAGGTACTACGGCAACGCCTACCCGTCGGCCGGCGGCAACGTCTCATATTACCCATACCTGCCCAAGGAGGACGGTTACATCACTCGGGGCGGCATCACCTTCGGGGCCTACTCCGGCGGCGCCGAATCAGGTACATTCATCAGCCAGACCGGAACAGCAGCAGGGTTCGTCCAGATGCCGGTCGCGGCCGAGGCCCTCACCACGCGCGAGGTCCTCGTCGATGGACTGAATAACACCCAGCCGGGGACCTACTACGACAACCTGGCCATGGTCCAGAAGACGCCCTTGGTGGTCACATCGCCGGTGGACTATATGATCCAGGCCGGCTCCATCTCAATCGAGGCCAATAAGGGCTCGGGCCAGAACATCGCCCTTAGCGGCACCGTCAAGAACCTTGGCGGTACGGCAAAGGCCAACGTGGACTTCGAGTTCCACTCGAGCCCGTTCTTGCTGCCCGCGGACCTCATCTGCTCGGGCAAGGTCGCGAGCCTGCCGGGCTTCGGGACCGGCACGGCCAGCTGCCTGTGGATCACGACCGGCGTCGCCGGCCAGCAGAAGGTCTTCCTGTGGGTGGACCCCAAGAACGCGACCAAGGAGCTCGACGAGTTCAACAACTTCGGCAACGGGACAATCTACGTCCCGCTCGCCACCTGGACCCTGTCGCCGACATACCAGGTTTCCAACGGGGTTGGAACGAACAACAGCCAGTCGGTGGACATCGTTGTCGACTCCACGGGCAAGCCCTGGGCCACATGGTCGACCTACGAGGGTAAGGAAAACTACGACATCGGCGTCTCAAGCTTCGACGGCACATCCTGGGCTACGGCCAACATGATATCCAAGGGTAACCACTGGTCCGTGGACCCGGCACTGTCGGCCGACGCCAATGGCAAGCTCTGGCTGGCCTACTCGAGTAACAACAAGGAATACATCGAGTATCTGGCCAAAGAGAGCAGCCGCAACTACTGGAACACCAAGTTCGATGCGTATGTCGCCAAGTACGACGGGGCTAGCTGGGGCGCGCCCGCGATAGTGGCCAACGCATTCAAGTACAACGACACCGACCAGGCACCGGACATAGCGGTCATGAGCAACGGCTCGGTCTGGCTGACCTACAGGAACACACACTTCGCGCTATACGAGGGAGGCCAGCAGATCAACAACGACCCCTACTCGGACCTGGACATCCTAGCAAAGCAATACAACACGGGCAGTAGCCTGTGGAGCGCCAACATCAGCATCGACGAGTCCGCCGGGTCCCAGGGCTGGTGGAGGGGGCCGCAGGTCTCCTCCAACAACGGCCAGACCTGGTTCATCTGGGACAGCATCGTCGGCAACCACTGGACGGTCCAGGCCAGGAAGAACAATGCCACGGGCATGACCCCGCTCAAGGCCCTGCCATTGCCGTCGAGCGGCAACGGCGAGAGGCCCTCTATAGCAGCCCTGCCCGATGGGACGGCCTGGGCGACCTTCGAATCCCAGCTCCCCAACGGGACGGCGGTCTTCGCGTCGCACTACGACGGCAATCTATGGTCGAACCCGATGCAGCTGACCTACCAGAACAGGCCGGACATCAAGTCCGTGATAGCCGTGGACTCCCTCGGCAACCCGTGGGTGGCCTACGAATCCCTCAGGGACGGCAATAAGGAGATCTACTTGCGGCACTTCAACGGGGTCTTCTGGTCCTCCGACATAAGGATAACCCAGGACCCGTCCTGCGACGAGGAACCGGCCATAGCCACCGGGCCCAACGGGGCCGTGTGGGTCGCCTGGGAGAGCGACAGGAATGGTCGCGGGCAGATAGAAATCTTCGCGAGGAAGGTCACGGCGGGAAGCGTTCCCCCGGTGATCGCGACGGTCTCTTACAGCCCGATACCGGTCTACGAGGACGGGACGGTCACGCTGACCGGGACCGTCACGGGCGGGACCACCAAGTGGAAGGGCTGGGACCTGGACGGCAAGGGCACGGACAACGTGGTCGAGAACCTGGGCGTCGATGCCTGGACCACGGGCGACACCGTGACCTGGTCATACCAGCAGGCTGGCACCTACCATGTGAGGTTCATAGCCGTAAACGAAAACGACCTCGCCATGGTGAGCAAGACGCTCGATATTTCCGTTGTCAACAAGGCGCCGGTGGCCGTCGCGGGCAAGGACCGGTTCGTGGCCGAGGACACCTGGGTCACGTTCAACGGGAACGGGTCCTACGACACTCCATCGGACATGGCGCTTGGCCTCGAGTACAAGTGGGACTTCGGTGACAAGACCCCCGCCACCAAGTTCTCTCACAACGCCTCGGCGATGCACATGTACACGGCCTACGGGTTCTTCAAGGTCAACCTGACGGTCCGTGACGACGACCAGGAACTGGCCAACAGCACCCTGAACGTCACGGTCTACAACCTGAAGCCGATCGTGAACATCACCATCGGTAACCTGACCGGCGTGGAGGACCAGGAGCTTATATTCATGGGCCACGGCAACGACACGCCGTCCGATGACCAGACGCTCGCCTGGAGGTGGGTGTTCGGCGACGGCACCTTCTCCGACTGGGCCAGGGAGACCACGGTCAAGCACACCTACAAGCAGGCCGGTCTCTACAAGGCCCAGTTCATCGTGCGCGACAAGGACAACATGACGGCAAATGCGTCCGTCTACGCCAACATAACGAACGTGGCCCCCACGGTCAACGAGATGATCGCGCCCGCGACTGCCGTCGAGGACACGGCCGTGGAGTTCGCTGGTACCGGGCTCGACACGCCATCGGACATGGCCCTGGGCCTCAAGTACATGTGGGACTTTGGCGACGGGACCAACAGCGGCTGGACCAATGTGACCCAGCTGACGCACAACTACACCATCAAGGGTGACCACAGGATCAAGTTCACGGTCAAGGACGACGACGGGGCCAATGCCAGCCAGGAGCAGCTGATAACGGTGACGGACCCGGCGCCGGTGGCCACGATCGACCCGTCGGTCCAAAAGAAGGTCAACGAGGACACGGCGGTCCAGTTCAAGGCTACGGCAACGGACAACCCGTCGGACAAGGCAACGCTCAACTACACATGGGACTTTGGCGACGGGACGAACGCCTCGGGCACGAATGTCAGCCATACGTACAAGGCGTACAGGGCCGCGGGCTATACGGTAATCCTGACCGTGATGGACAACGAGGGCATGAAGGGCACGGACAGCATCGTGGTGACCGTCATGAACGTCAAGCCCACGGCCAAGGCCGTGGCCGACAAGACCACGGTGAAGGTCAAGGACACGGTGACCTTCTCGTCCGCGGGCACCACGGACACCGCGTCCGACATCTCGACGCTGAAGTTCTACTGGAACTTCGGCGACGGGTCCTCATCGACGCTGGCCAATCCGACGCATATCTACACGACCGCTGGGGCCAAGACCGTGACATTCACGGTCACGGACAATGACGGCGAGGCCGCTTCACAGACCCTGACCATAACGGTCCAGGGCGGAGGCGGCGGTAACCCCACCAACAATAATAATTTCCTTTACGCCTGTGTGGCGTTGTTCATCATCGTCCTCGTCGTGCTCATTGCACTGAGCGTCTATTCCAAGGTCAGGTTGCTCGGGAGGATCATCAAGGCCGTCAGAGGGGAACCGGCCAAGAAAGGGCCCGAGGGCGATGTGAAGATAGCGCCCAAGAAGAAGGTCGCAAAGGGCAAAGAGGAGGAAGAGGCCGAAGAAGAGGAGGAGGAGGTCAAGGAGGCGCCCAAGAAGAAGGTCGTCAAGGGCAAGGCGGAGGAAGAGGAGGAGGGCGAGGTCCCCGACGAGGAGATCCCGAAGAAGCCGGCCAAGGGCGCCGCCGTGGCGGCGGTCAGCAAGGACGAAGAGGAATAGAGGGGCCTAGCGGGCGGAGGGCCGATCCTTCCGCCCGCCTTTTCCATTTTTTATCATGATTCGGCGCACATACCGATTTATTTAAATATATTCAAGGACAAGAGAACTGTTGGGAACTGCCCGGCAAATCCCGTGCTGGTGGCTTCCATATACAGGAGGGGGACGGCCTGAGGGGAAAGGTCCTGCTGGCGGTGCTTGTCGTACTGGCCCTGCTCACTGTGTCGTCCATACCTTTCGGGGCCCAAAGACCCGCCTTGCATCAGAGGTTCGACACGGCGCCGCCGCAAAATGTCCCCGGGAAGGACTCGGACCTGGACGGCCTCTCGGACAAGGAGGAGCGGGCCCTGGGGACGAACCCCTTTGACCCGGACACGGACCACGACCGTATCGCCGACGGTGACGAGTACGGCTATTATCAGGCCAGGAAGGACCGTGGGGCCGCCGGCGATGTCGGAGCCAAGGGGCTCTCGCAGTGGCTCAAGGAGAGCTATGGCATAGAAGGCGGCCTCAACAGGACCGGCCCGCTGGGGGACGCCGACGGGGACGGCCTGCCGAACCTGAGGGACAAGGACTCTGACGGGGATGGCATCCCCGACGGCGTCGAGATCGCGAGCGGGCTGGACCCGCTGGACCCGGACACGGACCACGATGGGGTCCAAGACAACGTCGACAGGTCCCCGCTCTCGAACAAGGACAGCAACGGGGACGGCGTCTCGGACGACCTGGACTATTACCTGAAGTCGTCCAGCCACGATTCCTCGGCCGACACACTCGACCCGCTGGACCGGCCGGACAAAAATACCTTGAACGATATCCTGTTCTATGTCGAGCCCACCACCGAGCCCAGGTACTGGCGCATGAAGGCCTACGACCTCTTCGATGGGTCCAGCTGGAGGATGTCTTCCTCATCCGTTGAGCCATACACAGGCCTGCCCCTCGAAACCGGCATGGCGGCCGGTTTCCAGGGCCACGAGGTGACTTACCGGATCACCTACAACGGCAGCACCATAGGCTACATCCCGACGGCGCTCTACACGACGCGCCTGTGGGCCATGGACCCGGCGGGGTCCGCTGTGTATACCGACGGCTACGGCGATTTCCTGACCAGGGGGGACAGGGCCCATGCATACAACTTCTCGGCCTACGTCTACGAGCTCCCGGAGGACCAGCTGAACGCCTCGGCCCCGGGCAGCGACCCGTCCATGGCGCCCAACCTGCAGATCCCCTCGAACGTCAGTGGGAGGGTGAAGGCCCTCGCGCAGGAGCTCGGCACTAGAGCCAGCACGCCCTACGGCAAGGCCAAGGCCACGGCCGATTTCCTGGGCGAGAACTACAGGTACGACTACAACGCCCCCAGCCCGACAGCCGCCGAGAGGGCGGACCTGATGGACTGGTTCCTTTTCGAGGCCCGGGAGGGCCGGAGCCCGGAGTTCGCCACGGCGCTGGTGGTCCTGCTCCGGTTCGAGGGCGTCCCAGCGCGCATCGTCGAGGGCTACGCCCTGGGGGACATCGTCGACGGGAAGCGCGTGGTCAGGAACGGCCACGAGCACAGCTGGGCCGAGGCCTACATCCATGGCACCGGATGGATCGCGCTCGAGGCCACCGGGACCGAGGTGTCCCCCCAGGGGGCCTCCGGCACATCGTCCGACGGCACGGACAGCACGGTGCATCAGGGCGGCGGGAACGGTACCGGCGGCGGGACCACGTCCAAGGACCCGACCGAAAACCTCACCAACATCACCACCGTGGGCAACATCACGCTCGGCAGCGACAAGGACCCGGTTTGGAAAGGAGACCTGTTCCATGTGTCCGGCGTGGTCGAGGGCCAGGGGATACCGGCCACCATGGAGATGACCGTCTACCTGCAGGCCATCGATCCGGGCACGGGCCGCGCAACGGGCACGATGGTCGTGGCCGGCAAGGGGCTCGCCCGGAACGGGCGGTTCACGGTCTTGTGCAGCCCCGACAAGACGCCCGTCGGGCCCAACATCGTCTTGGCCTCGGCCGAGGGCCGGTCCAACGGGACCCTCGTGCTGGTCACCAAGCCCAACGGGGCCTTGAACCTTACAATCATGAGCGCGTCCGGCTTCGGAGTGGACGCTCCCGACACCTTCCTGAAGGATGCCCCGGCGACCGTGCGGTTCTCGCTGGTGGACGTGGGAGGTCTGACCTACGGCGGCCTGAACGTGACCATATTCTGGGCCAGCAGGAATTGGTCCGTCGTGACCGGGGGGCCGACCACGGAGGCCACCTTCATGGTCCCGGAGCCTGTCGGAAGATATCCGCTGGCCCTGGCCTTCGAGGGCGGCAGGTATCTCACTGGTGCCTACTGGAAAAAGGACATAGATGTCAATGACACGAGAACCTTGCTGAGCGCGAGCCTAGACCCGGACACCCTGAACGTCACCGTCGGGGATTCCAAGCACGTCTCGGTCTCGCTGCAGACCTCGGGCGGCCTGCTCATCGACGAGCCGGTGGAGGTCTCATTGGACCAGGTCAAGCTGGCCTTGGGGAGGCCCAACGGCCTGCCCATCCCGATAACCTTCCTCCAGGATAAAATCAGCGCCGGGGACCACATGCTCATCGTGGCCTACAACGGGTCCGACGAGCACCCCAAGGCGTCCGTGACCTTCCCCATGAAGGTCGTGGGCAGGACCAAGATCATCCTCGGGCCGAAGAGGATATCCGTCGGTGACAAGGCGGTGCTGGCCCCGCGCCTGGTGGACAACCTGAACAGGCCGCTGTCAGAGCAGCCCATGGAGATATCATGGAAGTTCTCCAGGGGTCGCGTGGACCATCTTTCCGCAAAGACCGACGACGAGGGGAAGGTCGAGATGGTGCTCGACACTTTTGGTGAGGACCCGGGCAAGGTGGACATCACGCTGTCCTACAAAGGCTCGCCGGATTATCTAGGGACCTTCACACTGGCGCAGATATCCCTAAGCTCCCCGACCGTCCTCATGGCGGAGTTCCCGTCGATGCTGGTAAGGCAGATGGAGTTTACGGTCCAGGGACGGCTGTTCGACCGGAAAGGCCACGGCATCCCGGGAGAGCGCATCACCGTGGCCTATAACGGCTCGGAGATCGGGGAGGTCACGACCATGGCCGACGGCTCATTCCTGTTCACCGCCGAGCCCTCGCTGCTTATCCCGCTGGGTCCAGCGGTTCTCACGGCCCGATTCGACGGGACAGCCACCCTGGACCCGGGGTACAACGCGACCAGGCTCCTGGTCTATGCCCTGCCGCAGGTGCGGATAGACGGGCCCGATGTCGTCGATACCGGCAAGGACTACGATTACGCGCTGACCCTGATGGACGACCGCAGCAACCCGCTGGCGGGCCGGACGCTTGTGGTCAATGTCACCGGGGCGAGGCCCCGGAGCGTCGTGACGGACGCCTCCGGAAGGGTCAGCTTCAAGGTCAGGGCGACGGGCGGAGCGCTCAGCATCAACGCGACCTTCGCGGGCGAGGGCTATTTGCTGCCATCGTCGGGCCTCCGGGAGTCCCGCGTGACGATCTGGGGCATGCTCGAGGGCATAGCGGCCATTATGATAGCCATCATTGTCACGCTGGCCGTGGCCAATTACATGTTCAACAAACGCCAGCTCAAGGAGGCCGAGGTGGCCATAACGCGCACCGAAGGCGTCAGGGCTGCGGACAAATATAGGCGGGCCATCTACAGGACCTACAAGGCCCTGTCGAGGCTCTTCGAGGGGAAGGGCGTTAGGAGGCACGAGGCCGAGACCGTTCGCGAGTACGAGACCGACGTCTCCGGCCGGCTGCCCGTCGACAACAGGGCCCTGGGCACGGTCACGGGCATATTCGAGGAGGCCCGCTATAGCGACCATATACTGGCCCAGGGGCATGTCGACAAGGCCAAGAAAGGCTATGACAGGATCGATAAGGGGTTGAGAAAAAAGGACAGCCCACCGGCGAAGCCTACCTGACCATCAGGAAGGCGTACCTGTTCATGGTCTTTTTGTAGTCCGTCAGGACCTCTATTGGATACCCGACCTTCTTGACAGTGGCGAAGACGTCCATGGCCATGGCCTCGGGTGCCGGCCTGGCACTCTTCTTGTTGAAGCAGTCGAGCCTTTTGCCCGCGCACTCGTTGCAAAGCTCGCAAGAATCCATGAATAGCAGGAAGGCCTTGCGGTTGCCGGCCAGGAAGACCGCGCGCTCCAGGTCGAGTAGCTTCACATTGATCGCGCGCGTCCATGCATGGCGGTCCGCGGGTTTTTTGACCTTCTTTGGGAAATGGAAGATGACGGCATCCTCGTACTCATGGAAGAACCGTTCGCATTCCTCGACCGACGGGGTCTCCGGAGGACAGCAACCGGATTTCCCATAGTTCCTGCAGCCGAAGGTGCACTTCATACGGACCCACTGGGCGACCACTATGTCCTTCGGGTCGATCCATCTAAAGTCCGTGTAGCCGTATTCTTTGAAGATGCGCTCGAGCTCTGCCTTACCATCCATGCTTTGCACCTCGACGGTCGTCAGATATCGTTGCGGTCTGAAATATTTTGCCCATAACTGTTATAATGCATCCGTTCCGTTCTAATGGCAAGGATTTTATCCTAACGTGACATTTCTTGTTCTGAATGGCCCTGCCGGGATTTCTCGGACCGTCCCTTGACCCCTCCGTCTATCAAACGGCCATCCTTCCCGACATGTTCGGCATGAACGGGGACTTCATCTTCGTTCTTATTATAATCATCGTGTTCGTGGCCCTTTCGGCGCTCATCGTAAGGTTCATGTCGAGGGCCGTGGAGCTCCAGATAAGGTTGGAACGGGAGCTCAGGATCACAAGGCAGCAGGAGCTGAAGATCAAGGCGCTCGATGACGAGGTGAAGAGGCTCAAGGGCATGGAGGAGAGATACAAGACTGCCCAGGCGTCCATGTCGAGCCTCTACGCGAGCCGGTCCTACGGCATGACCGAGGCGTCCCAGGGGAACTACGGTGAGGTGGAGGTCTACCAACACTACGAGCAGATACCCTCCGATGCGAACGCCGCCATGTCCGCGAGCAAGGAGCAGGTATCCGAGCAGGAGGCCGCGGAAGAGAGAGGGACCCCGGTCATGAGGGCCGCCGTGGCGACGGCCGTTCCAATGACGGCGGCCTCGAAGGAGCGCGGGGACTTCAACATCCAGGACGTCTTCGTCGTCTACAGGGACGGCCGCCTCGTGACCCATCTGTCCAGGAAGATCCGCATAATCGACGACAGCGAGATAATTGGCAGCATGATAACGGCGGTCCAGACCTTTGTTCGGGAATCGTTCAGGCGCGAGGCAAAGGGCGCGCTCGAGGAGCTGAAGTTCGGGAACATCAGGATCCTAATGGAGTACGGCAAGAGCCTGAACATCGCCCTCGTCCTGCGCGGTACCAAGTACGAAAGCGTGAGGCCCGTCGTCAAGGAGATACTCAATGCCCTCCACGAAGCGTGGAAGCCGGAGCTGGCGGCGCAGAAGTGGGACGGAAACTTGACGAACATCGCGGCCCTGGAGAAGGTCATCCAGAAGGACCTGCTGGACAGGTTCGAGACCGAGACCTTCCACAGGTCCGAGAGCAGACAGCTTGACCTTTCGAAGGCCAAGGTGTTCCGCCCCGAAGAGTAGCGCGACCACCTTGGCCTAGGCAAAAACATTTTTAACCAGTAGTGGGAATGGCAATACCATGGTACGCAGGTCAGGCGCATTGACCAATTGGTCCAATGCATACATGGTGGGCGCTGTCTGCCTCTTTATTCTGGCCGTGACCCTGATGGTCATCGCCGTAGAGCGCGGCGAGGCGCATGCGGGCATCTTCCTGGCCTTCCCATATATAACCGGCGGGGGCCTGTTCCTGGGCCTCGGCTTGCTACTCGTATTCGTCGGCATAGTGCTAATCACGTTGGGCTCGGTCAGCCGTTTCGTGACCCTGGCACAAGCGTATGAGCTCGAATGGGAGGAAAGGCCCAGGACCAAGGGCAAGAAAGGGAAGAAGAGGCCTGTCAGGACCGTTGGCGACGAGGAGCTCGACACACCGTTCAAGCTCAAGGGCGGCATGCATGGTGGCGGTGTGGTCTTCATCGGGCCGGTGCCCGTTGTCTTCGGGCCCAACGCCAAGGTCACGAAGCTCATGCTTTATCTGGCGATCGTCCTTGTGATAGGGGTATGCCTGCTGTTCTTTGCACTCAGCTTTAGAGAAATTTGATTGTGAGACCTGGAATTTCCCGCTCGTCGTAGGCTGGAAATTGTGCACGGATTCTGTGCACAATTAGTATAATTGTGCATGGTTTTTGTGCACAATTACCATGATTGTGCATGAGTGGCGAACGGGTTCCCTTGGTATTTGGAGGGGGCCAGAAAATCTTCTTTGAGCAGGATGGTCAGACAACTCAATCCAGGTCCAAATCCATGGACCTCTTTCCCGGCCCAAGCCCCTCGGTCGGCATCTTCCTGACGGCCTGGGTCGAACGACTTGCCTTGGAGATGAGCAGCTCGTTCAATCCCGAGTTCGGGTTCTTCTTTCGGGTCAGCTCTATGTCCGTGAGCTTGATGATGCCAATCTCCGCGAGCCCGTTCACCGTGGCTTTCTTGAGGTGGCCGCCCGTCAGGCCCAGGTCCTTTGTGGCCAGGCCTGCATGAAGGTGAATCGAGGGTTCGCCTTCGACAGTCGCGATGGTGCCGTGCAAGGCCACCAGCTCGGCCGGGTCCGAAAAGGCCGTCCACTGGTAGTCCTTACCGTTGTAGTATCCCAGCTCGTAGTCCCTGAGCATCCCGATGCCGAACATGACGAGGCCCGACTTGATCATCTGGTCCTGGGCCAGCTTCTCGATGGTCTTGAAAAGGTCCTCGTTGTTGTCGAGCTTGACAACGATGACGTTTGTTTCGCGCTCAGATTGCATGGGTCCCATCCCTCGGGTATGAACTGGGGATTTTAGGGATGGCCCCACGGGTACTAATAAATTTCTAGGGTGACCTTCCGCGCGGCCGTGGTCCGGTTGCATGTAAACGAAGGTTAGAAGGCCATCCCTCCGACGGAGACTATCACGGGCCATCCCAGGATGGCCCGGGAGGACACAACTATGTTCAAGAGAGAGTGGAAGGACGAGGAAGCGGTATCGCCGGTCATCGCGACCATACTCATGGTCGCAATAACGGTGGTCCTCGCCGGTGTGCTGGTCGTATACATGAACCAGTTCCAGTTGAACAACGATTCGCCCGTGAACGGAAGCTCCGTCGCGACGCCGTTCTCGAACCCGGTGGACAGCAGCAGGACGAGCAACGGCGGGGGCTGGTCCGTCAAGGTGGTCTCGGTCTCGGGCCGGAGACCGAACTGGGGCGAGGTGACGGTCCAGCTGTCGAAGAACGACATCCCGGTCGCAAGGATGGCGAAGGTGAAGGCCATGTCGGCCACCTTCTACCAGACGAACGGGACCGGATCGATGAGGTGGTACGCCCTCGGGGCCGGTGGCGCCATGTCGTTCAGCCACAACGGCATGGCCAAGACCGCCATCTCGACGGCCATGACGGCCGGGGACTTCGAGACCCTGGAGAACACCTACTTCTGCGTCGTGGACATCGACGGCAACGGTGTCTTGGACGCGGGGGACCTGGTGGAGGTGTACGCGAGCAACAACGCCGACACCACGGCAGATGTAGGCGGTGCGGGTTGGAGCCTGGACATCACAATAGGCGGCAATATGATCTGCGCATCGAGCCTCGCGTGAGCATCAACAGCGAGGGAGGGCCATGCGTTGTCAAGGACGCGTTCCCGTGGCCCTCCCATTTTACTTTTTTTCATCTTCGGAGCAGACGCTTATCTCGGGCAAGTAGGTCCGGTCACATTCTTGTCGGTCGGCCCATGGGATATCCGTGGGGCATTCCCAAAGAACCCTTAAATCCCGTCTTCGCAGGATATTGTAGCGAAGGGCATCCGGAAAAGTGGATGTCCGGGGAGGGAGGAGCATGGATGTCAACAAGATGTCGGCAAGGAATATCGTGAGGGACAGGGCCGCCATCATAAGGCGGGGGCACAGGGCAATCTACGCATTCGTGGGAGGCTGCCTGATACTGACAGGCATCATGCTCGCGTTCGGGAACAGTTTCGCACCCCTGATGATTATCGCGATGCTCGGTGCATTGGTCCTTGGCTTCATCGTGGCCGTGGCCATGGACGCAAGGGCCCGGAAGGTCCTCAGGACGGCATGAGAGGTATAGGCAGGAAAGGCCCTGGCTAGCCAATGGTATTTTTTCGTGAAAACATCTAATTCGAGCTCGAGCTGATCACTTCTTGACCATCGCCCCGGTCTCTTCCACGTACTCGTTTATCGACTTGACCACGAACTTCTCGGTCTGGGCGGCCTTGATGGCCTTGGCCGCCGCCTGGGCCGCGGCCAGCGTGGTCAGGAACGGTATCTCGAGCTCTACGGCAAGCCTGCGCATCTGGTAGCCGTCCCGTCTGGCCCCGCTGGCCTTCGTCGGCGTGTTTATGACGAGCTTGATCTCGCCTTTCCTCATGAGGTCGATGGCATCCGGGTGCTTGCCCTCGCTTATGCGCCATATGGTCTTGACCTGGATGTCGTGGTCCCGGAGGAAGGTCGCGGTCCCGACGGACGCGACGAGCTCCAGGCCGGCCTCGACGAGCTCCTTGGCGATGGGGATTATAGCATCCTTGTCCGAGTCCCGGACCGTGATGTAGACCTTGCCCTTGGTCGGGAAGCGCATGCCCGACGCCAGCATGGCCTTGTAGTAGGCCAAATGGAAGCTCTTGTCCACGCCAATGACCTCGCCCGTGGATTTCATCTCGGGGCCGAGCACCGAGTCCACGCCCGGGAGCTTCAGGAACGGGAACACGGGCGACTTCACCGATGCGTGCCCGATGTGGGCCTCGCCCACGAAGCCCTGTTCCTTGAGGGTCTTCCCGAGCATGACCTTGGTGGCCACCTTGGCCAGCGGGATGCCTGTGGACTTGGAGACGTACGGGACCGTCCTGCTGGCCCGCGGGTTGGCCTCGAGCATGTATACTATGTCGTTCTTGACCGCGAGCTGGAGGTTCACGAGGCCGATGATGCCCATGTTCAGGGCCGTCTCGGCGGTTATCCTCCTTACCTCTACCAGGACCTTCTCGGACAGGGTCTGGGTCGGTATGACGCAGGAGGCGTCCCCGGAATGGACCCCGGCCTGCTCGATGTGCTCCTGGATGGCCCCTATGAAGATGTCCTTGCCGTCGCAGACCGCGTCCACATCGAGCTCCACGGCGTTCGTGAGATACTTGTCGACCAGGACCGGGTGGTCCGGGTTGACCGCGGCCGCGGCCCGCATGTAGAACTCCAGTTCATCCTCGGCGTACACTATCTCCATGCCGCGCCCGCCGAGGACATAGGATGGCCTGACCAGTACCGGGTATCCGATCTCGTGGGCCCTGGCCTTGACCTCCTCGTAGGACATGCCTGTACCGCCCTCGGGCCTGGGTATCTTGAGCTGTTCCATGAGCTGGTCGAACCTCTTGCGGTCCTCGGCCCGATCTATGGAGTCGGCGGATGTCCCAAGTATCCTGCACTTGGACCCCGATTCATCAAGATATTTTTGCAAGGGTATCGCGAGGTTGATGGCCGTCTGGCCGCCGTACTGCAGGATGAGGCCGTCCGGTTCCTCCTCCTCGATGACGTTGACCACGTCCTCGAGCGTGAGCGGCTCGAAGTAAAGCCTGTCCGAGACATCGAAGTCCGTCGAGACGGTCTCGGGATTGTTGTTTATAACTATGGCCTCGACGCCTTCTTCTTTCAGGGCCACGATGCCGTTCACCGAGCACTCGTCGAATTCGACGCCCTGTCCTATGCGGATGCTCCCGGAGCCTATGATGATGACGCACTTGATGGGGCCGGTCGCCTTGGGCTTGGCCGTCTCCGTCTTTGCAGGCGGGCCGCCCTCGCATTCGGACTCCCAGGTGCTGTAGAAGTAGGGCGTCTTTGCCGCGAACTCTGCACCGCAGGTGTCGACCATTTTAAATGTCGGCTTGAGCCCCTTCCTCTTGCGCAGGGCCGTGAGCTCCTTGACGGTCTTGCCCGTTATACGCGCTATGAAAGAGTCCGGGAACCCCAGGCGCTTGGCCTTTGCGTAGACATCCTCGCTGAACCCGTTCTTCAGCTCGTCCTCCATCTCGACCAGGTGCGCGATCTTGTCTACGAAGAAAACGTCCCATTTCGTGATGTCGGCGATGGTCTCGGGCCGTAGGCCCTTCCTTATCGCGTCCCCCACGGCAAACATCCTCTTGTCCGTGGGCTCGATGAGCTCGGTCATGATCTGGCCCTTGGATAGCCCGAGGGAAACGAGCCCGTCCTTCTTGATGTCGAGGGACCGTATGGCCTTCATGACGGCCTCCTCGATGGTTCGGCCTATGGCCATGACCTCGCCCGTGGACTTCATCTGGGTCCCTATGTGCGGGTCGGCGTTCGTGAGCTTGTCGAAGGGCCACCGGGGTATCTTCAGGACGACGTAATCGAGCGTGGGCTCGAACTCGGCCATGGTCTCGCCGGTGACCTGGTTCGGTATCTCGTCCAGGTTCATGCCGATGACGATCTTGGCGGCGACGCGGGCGATGGGATAGCCCGTGGCCTTGGATGCCAGGGCCGACGAGCGCGACACGCGCGGATTGACCTCGATGACGCGGTACTCCCCATTGAACGGGTTGACCGCGAACTGTATGTTGCAGCCGCCGCGTATTCCCAAGGCCCTGATAATTTTCAACGCCGAGGTCCTGAGCATCTGGTGGTCCTCGTCGGACAATGTCTGCGCCGGAGCGATGACTATGCTCTCGCCGGTGTGGATGCCCATGGGGTCGAAGTTCTCCATGTTACAGATGGTGATGCAGTTGTCGTTGCCATCCCGCATGACCTCGTACTCGAACTCCTTCCAGCCCAGGACGCACTCCTCCACGAGGACCTGGTGTATCCTCGAGTAGGCCAGGCCCTTGGTGACGATATCGATGAGCTGGGCCTGGTTCTCGGCTATGCCCGAGCCGAGGCCACCGAGCGTGTAGGCCGCCCGGATGATTACGGGATAGTGGATCCGGTCGGCGATGACTATGGCGTCATCGACGCTGTTGCAGCTGGCGCTCGTGGGTATGGGCTCGTTGATGTCCTTCATTGTCTGCCGGAAGGCCTCCCGGTCCTCGGCGGCCCGGATGGCCTCGAAGGTTGTGCCGAGCAGCTCGACATTGTACTTCTTGAGGATGCCCTTCTCGTGAAGCTCCGAGCACAGGTTCAGGGCCATCTGGCCGCCCATGCCAGATATTATTCCTTGGGGCCGCTCCTTCTCGATGATCATCTCGAGGAACTGGACATCCAAGGGCTCCATGTAGGTTCGGTTGGCGATGCCCAGGTCCGTCTGGATGGTGGCGGGGTTGTCGTTGGCCAGGACGACGTAGTAGCCTTCTTCCCGGAGGGCCTTGATGGCCTGAGAGGTCGAGAAATCGAACTCGGCGGCGCTGCCTATGGCTATTGCGCCCGAGCCGATTATCATGACCTTTTTCAGGTCCGTCCTCTTTGGCAAACTCTTCTACCTCCTACCTTGGGAGCATCCCTCTCGACACCATCATCATCCTGAACCTCTCGAAATGGTACCTGGCGTCCCAGGGGCCCGGCGCGGCCTCGGGGTGATACTGAACACTGAAGATTGGCAGCTCTTTGTGATCTATGCCCTCGACGGTCCCGTCGCTGACGTTGACCTCCGAGACCTCGACCTCCGACGGGAGCGAGTCGGTCTTGACCGCGAAGCCGTGGTTCTGCGATGTTATGGCGCACTTGCCGGTCTTGAGGTTCTTTATGGGCTGGTTCCCGCCCCTGTGGCCGAACCTGAGCTTGTAGGTCTTGCCGCCGAAGGCCAGCGACAGGATCTGGTGGCCAAGGCAAATTCCCATGATGGGCAGCTCCGGCAGGAGCTCCTTGACCGTTGCAACCGTGGTCCTCATCACATCCGGATGTGACGGGTCCCCTGGACCGTTGGAGACCATGATGCCCGCGGGCTTGAGCTTCCTGATGTCGTCGGCCGTCGTGTCGAACGGGGCCTGGACAACATTGGCGAACTTGCACAGGCTCCTTATAATGTTCAACTTGACGCCACAGTCCAGCACGAGAACCGTCATGGCGCCCGGGTCCGGACCGGGCCATTTCCTCATGGCCCTGCAAGAGACCGTTCCGACGAGGTTCTCCGAGTCAGGATAGGGTCTCTTCTTCAGCTCGCGAAAGACCGTGTGGAGGTCCGGCGGGTGACCCTCGATGTAGGGTATGAGAAAGGCCCTCAGGGTCCCCGAGACCCTTGTCTTCTTGGTCAGGGCCCTCGTGTCAAGGCCCTCGACGCCCGGGATGCCGGCATTGCTAAGGAACTGGTGAAGTGTCATCTTGCTATCACGGTGGCTGGGCCTGTGACAGGCCTCGCGCACGACATAGCCCCGGACCTGGATCCTGTCGGACTCGTTGTGCTTGTCATCGATGCCGTAGTTCCCTATGAGCGGGTATGTCATCATGACTATCTGCCCGGCATAGGACGGGTCTGTCAGGACCTCCTGGTAGCCGGTCATGCATGTATTGAAAACGAGCTCCCCGAAAACAGGCTGCTCCGCACCAAGACCGATGCCGTGGACCGCTGTTTCATCCTCGAGGGCGAGCACAGTCCGGTGTTGCGGATGCATCATTCTGACCTTACCCTCATAGTGGTTGATGGTTAAAACTTTTTGGCCTTGACGGGCTGGTTTCGTGAGGGCGAAAACTCAGAGCAAGGCTCGCGCCATGGTCGTTGGGGCCATCAGGGCCGCTGCCATCGCGTGGTTGGCCTTGAGCTGTTCGATCGCCTTTGCAAAGGCCTTCGTAACCTGGGACGGACCTGTGCTGCCGTGGGATTTCTTAGCCTTGACCGAGCCGCCTGCTGTGAGAAGGGACTTCGTCAATCCTTCGAAGGCCGGGTGGAACGATTTCAGGTCGTCGCTGTCGAGATCGTCGATTTGCTTGCCGTTCTTTTCGCACCATAGTACGACCGTGCCGACGGTTCCATGCGCGTCCCGGAACGGAACGCCCTTTTTAACAAGGAACTCGCACAGGTCCGTAGCATACGAGCCCGATGATATCGCATCGGCCATCTTCTCGGGATGCAGGTGCATCTGTTCCAGGGCCGGGACCATGGCGCCCAGACATGCCTCCACCGTGGCGAACGCGTCGAAGGTGGCCTCCTTGTCCTCCTGCAGGTCCTTGTTGTAGGCCAGCGGCAGGCCCTTCAACATCGTCCCTATGGCTGTCACGTGACCCAGGATTCGACCGGTCTTTCCGCGGACGAGCTCGAGGACATCCGGATTCTTCTTCTGCGGCATCATGCTGCTTCCCGTCGAGACCGCATCGCCCATGGTGGCCCAGCCGACCTCGCCGGAGCACCAGATGATGAGCTCCTCACAAAGCGAGCTCAGGTGGACCGACACGAGGGCCAGACCTGAAAGGGTCTCGTACACGAAATCCCGGTCGCTCACAGCGTCCAGGCTGTTCTTGAAGACCCCTTCGAAGCCCAGTATCTTTGCCGTTATCTCTGGGTCTATATCGAGGCCGGTGCCCGCGAGGGCGCCGGCCCCGAGGGGGGAGATATTGACGCGCTTGAAGGCGTCCGCCAGCCGCTCGATGTCCCGCTGGAAACGCTCGACGTGAGCGAGCGCGAAATGGGCCAGCAGGACCGGCTGGGCTGGCTGCATGTGGGTATGTCCCTGGAGGACGATCTCTCGACCACCCCCCAGGGGGGGTGAAGAGTGCAAATGGCCAGGCTTCCCGCAGGCCAGGCCCAGCAGGGCCTCCTGGAGAGACACCAGGCCTGCGACCGTCAGCGCGATGTGCTCGCGCATGTAGAGCCGCAGGTCCAGGGCCACCTGGTCGTTTCTGCTCCGGCCCGCGTGCAGGAGGCCAGCTACCTCGCCGACCTCCTCGCGCAGCAGGGCCTCGACGTTCATGTGTATGTCCTCGTGCGTCACGTCGAGGGGTGCCTGGCCCGAGCTGAGGCGAGCCCAGACCTTCCTGAGCCCGGCCACCAGGACGGCGGCGTCCTTGGCGGGGATCACGCCCGTCTTTCCTAGCAGCTCCGCATGGGCTATGCTCCCCGCTATGTCGGCCCAGGCGAGCTCTCGGTCGAAACCGATGCTCGCCAGGAATCCGGCCACCTGTCCGTCCAGGGGCTCCTGGAAGCGATGGCCCCACACCTGGGCCATCGCCATCTCCGATGCCTTGGCCTTAGTATTGGCCTTGCGTGTTGCCTTTCCGGATTTCATACATTTCCTTTTCCATGGATTCAACCCGGTTGACAAGGAACTCTACTTGTTCCTTGAGCTTCTTCACATCATTGTTGTTGGTCACTTCTTCAACCTCCTTTTTTTTTATTCGTTCATCGTCAATTCCATCAATGGCCGTTGCCGTTGATGTTGGAGAACTTCTTCTCCATGGTCTTTAGGGCAGCCTCGAGGATATCGAGACCCTGGTCCAGCTGGTCGTCGTGGATGTTCAGGGGCGGTATGAGCCTGACGCCCGAGCCGCACGGCAGGAGCAGCAGGCCGTTCTTGTAGGCCTCCTCCACGACCAGGTCCTTGAACCTGTGGAAGGGCTCCTTGCTCTTCTGGTCCTTGACGAACTCTATGATCTGCATGAGACCGAGCCCGCGAACATCTCCTATGACCGCGTGCTTTTTTTGCATCTCGAGCAGGACCTTCTTCATGTGCTTGCCCAGCCTTGTCGAGTTGTCGAGCAGCTGCTCCTCCTCGATCACCGATATGGTGGCGAGCGAGGCCGCCGCGGCCACGAGGTTCCCACCGTAGGTGTTGCTGTGGGCGCCCTCGACGCCGAAGTCGAGCTTGGCGTCGAACACGCAGGCCCCTATCGGAAGGCCCGACCCCATGCCCTTGGCCATGAGGACCATGTCGGGGACCACGCCGAAATGTTCTATGGCGAACATCTTGCCCGTGCGCCCGAAGCCGGCCTGGACCTCGTCGTCTATGAAGAGGATGCCGTGCTTGGTGGCTATCTTCTTGAGCGTCTGGTGGAACTCGGCCGGGGGCACGACGTATCCGCCCTCGCCCTGGATGGGCTCC
>Ga0315288_10001082_pt1 | contig 34793 bp, 21 predicted proteins | sample YL17G11_20_MG_FD_203454 | JGI IMG/M metagenome (GOLD analysis project Ga0315288, IMG submission 203454) | Sediment microbial communities from Yellowstone Lake, YNP, Wyoming, USA - YL17G11_20 | ecosystem: Environmental > Aquatic > Freshwater > Lake > Sediment | place: USA: Wyoming | collected...
TCCGCTTCCCAAAGCAATTCTCCTTCGTCTACTCCCATCTATGATGTGAGGCTTATGTCTTTCCTCTTTGGTCATGGAGTTTATCATGGCTTCCACCCGCACCATAGCTTTGTCGTCTATCTTCAGTCCCCGCATCTGTCCACCTAATCCGGGGATCATCTCCAGAATCGACTCTAAGGGACCCATTTTTTTCAACTGCTGAAGCTGGGAGTAGAAATCATCTAAGGTGAAAGCTTCCTTTCTTAACTTTTTCTCCAGCTTTTCAGCTTCCTCTACGTCTATCGCCTCTTGAGCTTTTTCCACTAACGAGACGACGTCTCCCATACCCAGTATACGTGAAGCGATTCGATCGGGATAGAACGGTTCCAAAGCATCCAGCTTCTCCCCTATTCCCACAAACTTTATCGGTTTTCCGGTGACAGAACGAATGGACAAGGCAGCTCCTCCGCGAGCATCTCCGTCCATCTTAGTCAAGAAAATCCCATCCAGTCCGATCTTCTCATCAAACGTTTTGGCAATGTTGACTGCATCTTGTCCGGTCATGGCATCCGCCACCAGAATGATCTCTTGAGGCGAAACCGACTTTTTTATCCTCAGAAGCTCTTGCATCAAAGGCTCGTCAATGTGTAATCTACCAGCGGTGTCGATTATCATTAAATCTTTACCTTCTTTGCGAGCATGATCTACTGCGGATTCGCATATTTTTACTGGATCATCTTTGATCGAAAAAACCGGAATGTCCAGCGACTTGCCCAAAATCTGGAGTTGATCTATTGCCGCTGGACGATAGATATCTGCAGCTACTAAAAGAGGGAATTTTCCTTTTTTTCGATAAAAACGAGCCAGCTTTCCGCAGGCAGTAGTCTTACCCGATCCTTGAAGACCCACCAACATGAAGATGGTCGGTGGTTGAGCAGAGAATTTCACATCCGCTTTGTCTTTTCCTAAAAGAGCGGTCAGCTCATTATAGACTATCTTGATAACTTGTTGTCCTGGGGTGATGCTCCGAAGAACTTCCTGTCCGATGGCTTTAGCTTCCACGTGGCTGACAAAATCTCTGACCACTTTGTAGTTGACGTCCGCTTCCAGAAGCACACGTCTCACCTCTTTCAAAGCATCTTTTATATTGCTTTCCGAAAGCCGTCCCTGCCCCCGGAGTTTTTTGAATATGCCTTCTAATTTAGCAGTTAAGTCTTCAAACATAACCAACTCTGTACCTAAGATTTCTGTAACAAATCTAAATTTTCAATATAGTATCAAAATTCTTCTGCGCAAGAGAAATTTAGAAGATTCCAGTTATAGCGAATTAGTAGCCTAAAAGGTAAGCACAAAAAAATCCACATCACAAAGCTAGAATTAAAAAGATACAATCTCGGCGCTACCTATTTAAGTGGACTATTCTATTGCGAACAGATTTTGCTCGTTCCACTAATTCACTAAAATCCTTCTTATTATTTCTTTCTGCGATAAACTTGTCGAGTTCTGGGATTGCGCGCGGATCACCCAAGCCATCAAGTCCTTTGATGCCTACGTCTATTTGATGTACATCATCACGTGACAAATAGGAAATAAATCTTGTAAATTCAAGCTCAGTCATCAGTTTTTTATAGCGTTCTTGCAAATCCGCTTTCTGTTGCGTGTATTTCTCAGTCTGCATAAGAGTCCTTAGGATCTGGTTATAGATGGAATCCGCGAGATAAACTTGATCCTCAACAATATTCTCCAAAATATCCTGGACCGCGTCCAACTCTTTATTCTTTTCTTCACGAAGATTGCTCACCTTGCGGATGATTCCATTGAGTTTGTAGCCAAATAGTATAGCAGCAATCAATAAAGACACAATAGCAACAGCAACGGCGCAGAATGATAACACAATTTTGAAACTCTCACTTTCAAAAAGGCTCCCTTCTTTTTCATGTTTTGAAGGACTCGAATTTGTGATGAGTTGAGCAGTTGAGTCTGACGAAACGGCATTGCTCCTTGCTACAATAAAATTACAGGAGGATAGTGATATGAGAAGAACAAGAAAGACTATAGCGACTTTAAACTGTCTCATTTTACATTTTCAATAAACGATCAATGGATTCATATATTTGGTCAAAAGTCACAGGTTTTTCCAGGAAAGCTACATTGCCTAGGTTAGTTATTCTTTCTTTTAGAAGCTCATCTTTTCTGATATTTGTCAAAACGATTACAGGAATATTACAATCAACCCTGAATCCTTTTGCGCCGCTCCTAATATCCTTTAAAAGACAATAACCTGTTTCTCTGCCATCTGAGGTTTCACCTTTGGTATACCTACCGCTGTAAGCCATCATAAGATCCAAAATGATTATGTCTATCTGTGGTTTAATAGCCTGCAGATATTCGAATGCTCTGTCGATATTAGGAGCTACTGTGACCTTATGGTTCCCATCAAATGTCAACTCCTCCACAAGAGTTGACAATCTCTCACTGTCATCATCGATCAAAAGAATTTTAGCCATCCTATTCCTGTTCCTCAAACGCAAATGGAAATAAGAGCTTGAAAGTTATCTCATTGCCTTCCTTTGCTGTCTTGCCTCTTTCGAACCAGATTTTACCGCCATGTGCTCTGATTAACCGCTTACATACGCTAAGACCCAATCCTGGACCGCTGGCACACATCGCAGAGGCATTACTACCCCTAACTCCGCTTTTGAATATCGCTTTATCTTCTCCCATAGGAACTCCAATTCCATAATTCCTTACGCATATTATATATCCTTTAAGTGATTTTTCATAAAATACGTCGATTCGAGTGCCCTCAAAGGAGTATTCTATGGCATTTAGAATAACGTTAATAAATATATGCTTCGCCCTTTCAGGATCAACAAATAGTTCTGGTGAATGATGAATCTCATCATGAAGTATTGAAACTCTTTTTAAATCAGCTTTCTGTTTTAAAGCGCGGATGGCCGGCTCAAGGACTTCGTAGTAAAAATTGGTTTTCCTTTTACGAAGTTCAATTCTCTTTTCTATATTGCTCGAAATAGATAAGCTTTCAGTCAACAAAAGCAATAAATCGCACTCTCCCAACAAGGCATTTAGTTTTCTGACCTTGATGTCGTCTTTGAGGTCATTATAATGTCTCAGCAGAAATTCAACTTGAAACCTAATAGCGTAAATGGGTGTAATCATCTCATGAGAAAGCCTATCTAATAAAATTCTATGATCTTTCAGACTACTTTGTGGATTTTCCTGCCCACTCATTGCCTTTTCTCCTTCTCTATATGGTGAGCATGTCGAACCATTATAGCTTCATGTCGAGGGTGAGGGCACCCTCGACCAACGAGCACTTATGCTAGTCTTAAAGCTTTAACCATTTAGCAATAGTTTTCGCTTTTGAAGATTATTTTCTTCTAAGCGGAAGTTGCGGATTTTATCCCTTTTTTACTACAAGTTTTTCATTCGAAGTATAGAAAGCGTCTGAGAGAAAAATTTGGTTAAATGAGCAAACTCTTCCCGTTTTTGGGGATCGTTACAAACCTCGGTCCAAACCAATTGCCAAAATGCCAATTGAATTTGAAGCTCGACCAAAAAAGCCTTGATATCATTGGAAGTGTCGGGTGCGGTCCATTCAATGAAGAATTTGCTTTCCTCCAACATGCTAACCACTGCTTCACAGTTTGCAGGATTCAAAGAACAGGAGGCGATCCGAGCTAAATTGGAGGCTATTCCACCCAGGCGAACAGAAAGGTCATCTTTAAGATAGCGATTTTTTATGATTTCGATATTTCTCATTTCACCCCTTCTAACAAATCCTTGACGATAGACTCGACCTGTGAACAAATGGTTGGATCTTGGATTTCCATGCTTGGATTATTTTGGCGTGGACGTATGTTGATTAAGGCTTCGAAGTGCACCTCCTGTGATTCTAAAAACCAATCTGCACCCCAGACATCTTCTTGCCGACTACCATTCGTTAATAGCACAGCTTCACAGTCAGCATGTAGAATGCCACCGCCAGCCAGTATTCCTCTTCGAATATCCACCGCCACTTTGATGTATGTTCCCAAAGTATCAAACATTTCCCTTACTTGTTGTGACGTGGCTTTCTTTTGAATGAGATGAATCATGGTGACATTCCGCTATTGACTCATAAGTTCTTATGCTTCTCTCAAAGCCTTAACCGTCTGGCAATAGTTTTTACTTTTGAAGATAGACGCTCCTGCCACTAAAATAGACGCTCCCGCTTTTTTCACCAATTTAGCAGTCTCCGGATTTATCCCACCATCCACTTCAATTTCCGTCTTTAATTTATTCTCTTTTATAAATTTCTTCGCCTCTGCAATTTTTGGTAAAACCGAAAGGATAAACTTCTGCCCTCCGAATCCGGGATTGACGGTCATCAACAAAAGCAGATCCAATTCCTGTAAAACCGGCTTAACCATACAAAAAGATGTGGTAGGATTCAAGGCGCATCCCACTTTGATTTTGAAGCTTTTGATCAAATTTATAGTTCGATTTAGATGTTTACAAGCTTCGATGCTCACTGTCAAATAATCTGCGCCGTTTTTAATGAACGCCTCCACTGAAGAGTCCGGATTTTCAATCATCAGATGAACGTCCAAAGGAAGCTTGGTGCAACGGTTTATGGCTCCTACTATCATCGGACCGAAGGTTATATTGGGGACAAAGTGTCCATCCATTATATCCAGATGTAGAAGCTCCACACCACATTTTTCCACACTTTTGATTTCTCTTTCGATGTTTTTAAAATCAGCCGATAGAAGAGAAGGTGCAATTTTTATCATCTGTAACCTCTTGAGAATTAGGAATAACTTCACCTCTCCCCCTTAATCCCCTGAAGGGGAATCAGGGGGTGAGGTCACTCCGTAGCGCTAACTTCCAAATCAATCAATGCTCCTCTTTCGATTTTTTCGCCCGATTCGGGAAATTGTTTCAATATGGTTCCCGGAAGGAAATCGTTGTTAACCTTAAATTTCGTTTTCCCAAGCTGAAGTCCCATCTCCTGTATAATCTTTTTGCCCTCTTCTAAGTTCTTACCGACAAGATCAGGCACTGAAACCGTATCCGGCACCGCCCCTAAGCTCACGTCTAAATTCACCGAAATCCTTGAAGGGACCGATACTCCGAACGAAGGAGAGCTGGCAATCACCACGTCCTTAGGAAAGGAATCGGAAGAAAGCCAGCTTATCTCTCCCATTTGCAATCCCCCCTGAGCTAACAACAGCTCGGCTTGTCTTAGGGAGATGCCCTTAAGTTTAGGCACCAATACCGCCTCTTCGGCTTTGCTGACCTTTATTTTCACGCTTCTCCCTTTCTTGATTTTAGTGCCGGCTGAAGGCATTTGGGAGAGTATAGTTCCCGGCGGTTTGGAGAGATCCACTTCCTCGGCTATCATCTGAATTCTCAAATCGGTTTTTTCCAAGATTGAGTCAGCTTCCTGCAAGCTTAAACCGATGAGATTCGGAACCATACAGGTTCCTCCTCGGTGAACCACCGCAGGCATGATCACCCTGTCGACCAGGAGAAGTAAAAGATAAAGAATCATCACCATTCCCAAAAGCAGAATGGCAGAATTTCTTATTCTTTTATTTCTCCAGAGGTAGACAAAGCCTTGTTTTATTTTTGTGTCTATGGTTTCATTCATGTCTGTTCAAATTTTCGAAGCCCACCCTGGTGTGTAAGGTAAAATAAGATATTTTTCCCAAAAATCCAATTGAAAATCCCGCCATAGGCGGTGATTGAAAATCCTGCCGTAGACGGGGATGAAAATACATTGCTATCCCCAAGATTCAGATATAGAAAAACCTTTGTCTCTGAGTTCCATCTATTGTTATTCTAACTGACTTTAGTCAGGTTTTGGAGCGTACGCCCAAATGGGCTGGGAACTGAACATTGATCTTATGTTTCTTTAATTACTTGTTTAAACCCAAAGACACTCTAAGGGTCATTTGTATCTGAGAATCCTATGTTCAGCCAGATTATATTTTTTCTAATCGACAAGCGAAACTTCCGTCCGTTTTGTGCACATGAGGTAAGGTGCGAACAAAACCATTCCGGTCAACCACTTCGGGGTGCACAAAAAGGGAGCTGTCTTTTAGCTTAAAATCTTTTCTTTGCCGGAGAAATTTATTAATCACCTGATCGTTCTCCTCCGGGGTATTGGTGCAAGTGCTGTAAACTAAAACGCCTCCATCTTTCAAAAGCTCTGCGGAATTTGACAGTATACCAAGCTGGAGCTTTTGTAACCTGAGCAAATCCTCTTTCTCTTTTCTCCAGCGCGCATCGGAGTTTCGTCCCAAAGTCCCCAAGGCAGAACAAGGGGCGTCAATTAAAATTCGGTCAACCGGATGGCAAGAAAAATTCAAAGCGTCAGCACAGCATAGTAAGACAGATTCTATCCTGAGTCTTTTACAATTCTCCCTTATCAATTTAAGTCTTCGAGCGTTTGAATCTACCGCTATGACCGTTCCTTCATCGTTCATTTTTTCCGCAATGAAGGTAGCCTTTCCTCCGGGCGCAGCACATAGATCCACAATGCACTCACCCGGTTGGGGATCCAAAAGCTCCACAGCTAATCCAGCGCTTTCATCCTGAAAATAGACCCAGCCCTCTGAGAGAGGAGGAAAATGGTTTAAGTCGATTTTGGATTCAATGGAATAAAAATCCTTTATGAATTTACTTTGCTTAAATTTGATCTTTTCTCGTTGGAAGAAGTCTTCTAATTCTTTCGAATCAATCTTCAGTGAGTTGATCCTTAAGCTAAGGCGTGGTCTCTGATTGAAAGCCTCACACAGCTTGATGGTTTCGTCTTCTCCGAAGATTTCGAGCCATCTCTCCACCATCCAGTTGGGAAAAGAATAGAACAAAGCGATATTTTCAACTTTATCCTCCTCCCAAGAGGGAAAGCTCACTCGGCTTCTGTCTCGTAAATAGCTTCTCAAGACTGCATTGACCAAAGCCACCGTTCCTTTATGCCCGAAATTCTTGGCCAGCTTCACCGATTCATCCACCGCGGCACTCTCCGGAACTTTATCCATAAAATCGATCTGATAGATTCCCATTCTTAATATGTTTCTTATCCAGGGAGTCAACTCCTCCAGTTTTCTTTCTAAGAACAGACTTAAGACATAGTCTAACCTTCTTCTCATTTTAGTAGTTCCATGAACTAACTCGCTTATAAATCTGCGATCTAAAGAAGATAGAAATAAATTCTGGGAGAAAAATTGAATAGCCTCGTTGGCGAAACTACCTTGAGTTTCTATCTCGTGTAGAATTCGTAAAGCGCTCTCTCTGGGATTTATGCTGGATGTATTTTCCATGTTATTAATAGGCATTTAATAAATGCCAACGCTTGTATTACTATTATAACACCCCCTCACCCAAGCCCTCTCCCCTATGAGACTGTGTCATAATTAGGTTTTTTGTAGCCGCAGACTTTAGTCTGCGAAAACGGCTTATTGAATTCCAACGACTTACGCAAGCTAAAGCTTGCGGCTACAACTTCAAAACATAATTGTGACACACCCTCTATGGGGAGAGGGAAGGGTGCGGGGAAAACGAGTGCAAAGTAACCAAGAGAGAATCCCTTTACTAAATCACTTCCATCGGGGTCAATATCCGTTTGTTTTTCACAATGAAAAGTCCGGTTCTTTTGAAAAGCAAACTCAAAACTTCTTTATCTCCCAAACCGAATCCGTTGATTAAAATCTCTTCCGGTCGGGCATAACCATCCATTCCCATTCCCAGATGCATTATTAGAAGAATCTTATTATCGAAAGGCTGGCACTCCAGTTTAACCATATGCCTTCGTATATCTATGTCTTTCACCTGATCCTTAGAAATTCTTTTTACCCACAGATTTTCTTTCTCCAAGACGGACTCACTTAGGTTTTGTATTTGATCCAGGGGAAAATTCAGCTTCACCTCGTATGAAGCTAAATTTATTATCGAGCTTAAAGAATCCGATTTTCCTAATATGGGTATAGCTTCGAGGAACTTAAATCCCGGAGGCAAAGCCCGGTTCAATCGGTCGAGGATGGAAATGGTGTAAGGCTCGTTGAGCTGGATGTCCAGATACTCCGAGTCGGAGATAAATCCTAAGGGCAAAGGAGGACAGAAAGCCACCTTCTGGCGAGGATGAAAACCTTCACTATATGCAATGGGAATTCCTGATCTTCTTATGGTGCGCTCGAAAGTTCGTCCTACATCCAGATGCGAGGTGAATCTCACCTCTTCTGACTTGCTCCATCTTAGCCTCACCCGACTGCGTGCTATGGTCAGTGCCGGAGACATTGGCTTTCTCTTCTTCTTGCGACCGTAAGAAAGAATAGAGGTGGAAGACGGTTCCTCGGATGGAGCGAGGACCTTCTGCACCTCTTCCGATGGAATAAGATCACTTATTTTCACTTTGTCCGAGGAAACCTCACTGCGGGAGGCGGCTTTGGATAAATATTCTTCTTTCGAAGCAGGCTCTTCAGTGAAGGTGTAAGCTCGGTTTCTTTCCTTTTTCAGATGTTCCTTTTTGATTCCTTTGTCAATATGATCCCAGGGAAGAGGAATATCCGGATCCTTTTCATCGACATAAAATGCCGGATCGATTCCCGCTTCGTTAAATCCCTCCTTCCAGAACTGGTAATTAAAATGCTCGGTCCAGCCATCCAGCTTAGCGCCTTTTCTCCAAGCGGAGAAGATCACCGAAGAGAGCCGTCGATCTCCTCGACCTATGATGCCTTCCAGATGGGAAACCTGCGGGTCTCTGATTTTTAAGTGCAGATTCCCTTGCCGTAAATTGGTTTTCAAATAATGAATTTTATTCTGTAAGCTATCGACGTCTTCCTGCTTTTCCCACTGAAAGGGGGTATGCGGTTTGGGGGTGAAAGGTGATATGGTAACATTAAGATTCTTTCCACCGCCTGTGTCTTTTCCCACTCTTAAAACTTTTTTCAACAAATCTATTATCCCTCTTAAATCTGTTTCGCTTTCTGTGGGTAATCCGATCATAAAGTAAAGCTTGATTAGATTCCACCCGGACGAAAAAGCTATTTTTACGGTATTAAGAAGATCATCCTCGTGCAATATCTTGCCAGCCACGCTCCTTAATCGGGGAGTGCCTGCTTCCGGGGCAAAAGTCAAACCCGGTTTTTTTACTTTAGAAACAAGCTGAGCTATTTCTAATGAAAGAGAATCCGGTCTTAGGGAAGGTAGTGAGATTGAAACCCTTTTTGAATAAAATCTTTGATGAAGCGTTCGGGCTAATTCAGGTAGCTTGGAATAATCGGTGGTAGAAAGTGAGAGAAGTGAAATCTCATCCCAGCCAGAGTAGGCTATTCCCGCTTCAGCTTGCTTGACTATCTCCTCCACCGGTCTTTCTCGCTTGGGTGAATAAGCCACCGTTGCGGCGCAGAAACGACATCGCATGGGACAACCCCGCATGATCTCTAAGGTCAACCGGTCATGCGTGGTCTCAAGATACGGGACTATCGGAGCTAAAGGATAGTATTCACTTAAGAGTTGAGGGATAGTTCTCACTTTGATCTTCTCGGGAATCTCCGGTAACTTCGGGATTATCTTTTCAAATTTATTTTCCGCATTATATTTGACTTCGTAAAATTGAGGAACATATACACCTGGTATTCTGGAAAGATGGAGAAGTATCTTCTCTTTATTTGCTTTATCCTTCTTCTCTTTCTGGATTACTTCTGAGATTTCGCCAATCATCTCTTCTCCGTCCCCCAAGGCAAACAGATCAAAGAAATCCGCCATAGGCTCCGGATTCATAACCGAAGGTCCACCCGCAATGATCAGAGGATGGTTTTCATCTCTTTGAGAAGAAAAGACCGGTATCCCGGCTAAATCCAGCATATTAAGAACAGTGGCATAGTTAAGCTCATAGGTTAAGGAAAATCCCACCACATCAAACTCATTTAAGGGGGTGTGAGTCTCAAGTGAAAAAAGCGGGATATTTTCTGTTCTCATTACTTCTTCCGCATCCAGCCAGGGAGCGAAAACTCTTTCTGCCACCCAATCTGCTCTCCTATTAATTATATTATAAAGTATAGCCTGACCCAGATAAGACATGCCGATCTCATACACATCCGGAAAAACCAAAGCCACCTTGAGCTTTCCCTGATGATCCTTTTTTATTGCTCCTAATTCGTTCCCGACATACCTTCCCGGCTTCATCACAAAGGGAAGCAGATTCTTTTTTATATTTTCTGACAAGGGATGTATCATTTCTGTTATTTTCTCAATGCTTAAAGCAAAGCTGTCTCTTCATATAACGCGTAGTCACGCCTCTGTATCTACGGTATGTTAATATAAATAAAAACAATGAAAAAACCAAGGAGGTTGGAGGAAATGTAACAGAGATTAAAAGGGGATGGGGGGTTGGAGTGCAGAAGCTTGTCGGAGTGAAGCGGAGATCCCGTTTCGCGGGACTTCTGCGGTTTTAAGGTTTTAAGAGTTTCTAATTAAAAGTCAACTTCGCACCAGCAAGCTGGTGCACTCCACAACCTAACCCCGCATTTGACGAGGCTTGCTTTTAGGAGTGCAGAAGCTTGTCGGAGTGCAGCGTAGATCCCGTTTCGCGGGACTTCTGCGGTTTTAGAGGTTTTAAACCGCAAAAACAACTTCGCATCAGCCCCACTAAATCGGGATCTCCGCTTCGCTACGACCAGCGGATGCACTCCTCTAAACCCTATAGCTTTCTAGCTACCTCCTCCGCCACATCAGTGGTAGTGGATTTTCCACCCATATCATAAGTCCGGACTTTACCTTCTTTGATAACCTCGGCAATGGCAGACTCCAGTCGCAAAGCTTTATCGGTTTCTCCTAACCAGTCTAACATCAATTTCACGCTTAAAAGAGTTGCCATCGGATTAACCTTATTCATTCCGGTATATTTGGGAGCAGAACCATGCGTTGGCTCGAAAACCGCATAATCGTCGCCGATGTTGCCGGAGCTGGCAAAACCTAATCCTCCGACCAGCTGAGCGGCAAGATCGGAGATGATGTCACCAAACATATTGGAGGTGACTAAAACGTCGTAATCGAAAGGATTTTTGAGAAGCCACATGCACATGGCATCGATGTTAGCCTCCCAGAGGGGAATCTCCGGATACTCTTTGGCGATCTTTCTTGCTTCTCTGATCATCAAGCCGGAGGTTTCCCTTATCACGTTGGGCTTCTCCACCACGGTGACCGATCTTCTTTTATATTTTCTGGAATATTCAAAGGCATCCCGAACGATATTCTGACACGCTTTTCGGGTTATGATTCGCAGACTCACCGCTATATCCTCAATTGAGGTTTTAGCAAATTTTTTCATGGCGGGATGATTCTTGAGAAGAACGTCCATCACCTCTTGGGGCAAGGGATGAAACTCCACACCGGAGTATAGGTCTTCCGTGTTTTCCCTAAATACCACCAAATCTATCCCTTCTCGGTAATTCAATGGATTACTCCGATAGGCTTTGCAGGGTCTGAGATTGGTCCGGAGATTAAATAGCTGGCGCAGTTTCACTATAGGACTAAAATAAACATACCCTTTGCCTTTGAGTGAAGGATCGAGTTCTGCCTCTGCTTCCTCCTTGGGTTTGGAGGTGATGGCTCCAAAAAGAGAGCAGTCGGTGTTTTTTAAAAGCTGGATGGTTCGATCCGGCAAGGCATTCCCTTCCTGACACCAGAATTCCCAGCCAATGTCTCCGGGAATGTATTCTGCATCCAATTTTATTTTATCTAAAACTATTTTGGCGGCATTCAAAACTTCCTTCCCGATACCATCTCCGGGAAGCCAGGCGATTTTATATTTTGGCATAAAAGATTGTCTCCTTTGTTTATGGCTGAAAGGTTACTATCGAGAGGAAATTGGAGTGTTTCCGCCATAGGCGGATCCCGCATAGCGGGACGCCTTTAGGTGAACCGGTTTTAAGGTCAAGCTGAAGTCGTAGATCACGCCATAGGCGTGGCTTGACACTCCAGAAGAAAATCTCATTCTAAAATTCGACATTCAGAGAAACGCAGTGCACATCCCCCAAATCTGATTTATATGGGAGAAAAGCATAATCAATGGCATATTTTTTGTATTTTACACCCATTCCGAAAGAAATATTTTTATCGTTATACCCAAGCTGGTAACCTAATCGTAAATTGAAAATCCGGTAGAGACCGTACTCCACCCCTAAATGAGCTTTTGCATCGTCATCTCTCGGTTTGATTAAATCCAGGTTCAAGGTGAAATCACTTTGCAGTCGTTTTTTTTCGGCAAACCAGCTTAACCCTATTTTATATACAGTAGGAAGAGAATAGCTCTCCTTTTCAAATTTCATTTTAGAGCCTAAATTTAAGACTGCCACACCCAACCTAAGATTTTCCAAAAGAGGTTTCCCCGCATTCTTAAAGGGGGAACAGATGCCACCCAGATCGAATCCGAAACCACTAGCTGAGGAAATATCGATCTTCTCGTAAATCCATTTTACGGAAAGCCCAAGCGCACATTCCTTTCTTAATTCTCTGGCGTAGGAAAACGACGAGACTACGTCATGTTGATCAAAAAGTGCCAAAGGTTCTGTGGTAGGGCCTTCTCGTTTTTGAATATCCGGAACTTTACCTAAGGAAAAACTCAGACCAAAAACATTTTTCCCCATGTTAATAGCAGAGGAAAAATGTTCGGCAGTTATATCTTGAAACCATTGAGTATGGGTTAGACTGACCTGCGTTCCCTTTACTCCCGAAATTGCTGCTGGATTCCAGAAAGGCGAGCCTACCCCGGTTAACTGGGCGGTGAAAGCTTCCCCCATACCCATAGCTTTTGCACCCGCTCCAAGTTTTAGAAAGCTTAAAAGAGATGTGCCGCTGTTGTCATTTTTGGGATATGCTTCGGAAACAAAAATTGTGCATAGAAAAAACAGGATCATCACAGAAAGAAAAACTTTATTCTTCAATTTCTTCTCCTTGCGTCAGTTCATCATAGGCTTTTTAATGCTCCCCCGGTGTCTGTTTTCTTTCCGATGAGTAAATTTTGGAAATCCGTTTCTTCCACAGGACTTATTTCCTCTTGTTCCTGGACATCTGACGCTATGTTATGGTTCGCTGTCCGGGGAGTCTGCGGTCGATAGTTCAAAGCCTTTCTTGGTTCGCCTAAAGGCGAACACTCCTAACTGTCTACTTGACTTGCTCCTTGATCCTATATGGTCGAACCTATACTCTTAAAACTCAAACTGTAAAGAGATCAGATGATCGCCATCGTCCGCCACTCGGCTGGCGACAAAGGCATAATCAAAACCAAGAATGATCGAGCGAATCTTCTGTCTCAATCCCAGACCTAAGGTTAATGAGCCTCTGTCGTAACCTATCCTCCCGGCAACGTTTTTCAATGCCCACCCTTCTACCCCAAAATGAATCTTCTCTTTTTGTTTTTCGCTTTTGTCTATTTCCGAAGAAAAAAGAATTTTGTCTTTCAATAAAAGATAGGATGCACCGAGCCTTAGATTAAGCGGGAATTCTTCTTTGATCGAGGAACCCATAAAACCGTAACGTTTCCAATACTCACCGGAAGTCCAGGAATATTTCATTCCCAGATGCTCCACCGCTCCCCCCAAGCGCAGCTTAGGTATAGGTCTTCCCATAACTGAAAAACCAAATCCCAGCCCATAAGAATTTAGGTTAGCCAGATTATACTGAATGTATTCTATTCCCAAGCCCAAGGATAACTGGTCCAAAATCTTTCGTCCATAGAATAGCTGGACTGCATTCTGATAATTTGAGATCTCTTCAGTTATATGCCCATCCGTATCTCTGCCCATCACGTTTCCTACTCCCGCATTGATCCAGCTTAAAGCGATAGTAGCTTCGTCTCGTATAGGTTGATTGTAAATTATGTAACTTAATCTTCGGTCCAGGGTCATCTTTCTATAAAAAGCTCCAAAGGTGCGTCTGGTTACCTGAGTTAAACCAGCAGGGTTGAAGAATCCTCCGGTGGCATCGTCCGCTACACCCACAAAGGCGCCCCCCATCCCCAAAGCTCTGGCACCGAAGCCGGGTTGGAGAAACGCATCCGGATAACCTCCGTCTCCAGTTTCAGCTATAGCCGGTAAATAAAATAATGTCAAAATTAAAAACATTATTACGATAGGTTTCTTTGACATATTGTATCTCCTTACTCTCTGTATTTGACTGGTTCAGCTAAAGCTGAACACTCCATCTCATAATCTTGACCCGTGACCCTTGACCCTACTTTATGACCACCAGTTTTCCCCATTCGGTCTGACCTCCGGGAGCTTCAACCTTGAAGAAGTAAACTCCATTGGAAACCAAATCTCCTTTTTCGTTTTTTCCGTCCCAGGGTTCGTCATATTCCATCCCGCCAACTCGATTTTGGCTATTCACCAGGGTGATGACCAAATTCATGGCGAAGTCATATATTTTTATGGTGACCGGTCCATCTTGTCGGGGACGATGATGAATTCTTATTACCTGTCCCTGTTCCACAATGGGTGAAAATGGAGAAGGATAAGCATAAGCGGTCTCCGATCCCTTTGTTCCGATGGGAACTGCTGTGCGGATCACGTCCCAGGAGGCTCCATTGTCCTCGCTTTTGACCAAGCCATCCGCATTACCCGCCCAAACCATCCCGTCTATTATAGCGACGGAAGTGAATTCGGAGCTAAAGATTTTATTCTCGGTGATCTCATCTTTATCCTTCATGTTATTAAAGACTTCCCAGTTTTTTCCCCCGTCGTAGGATCTTTTAAGTCCGGAGCTGGTAGCTGTCCATACTACGGAGTCGTCAAAATCAAAATTCCACACCTGGTCACCCAGCAAGGTTGTTTCCCAGGTATCTCCATCGTCTGTGCTGAAGCTGATACCATTTTGACCGGAATAGGTAACCTGTGTTCCTGCCCAGATAGTCTTTTTATCTCCATATTGTTGAATAGCCAGACTGACTACCCAATCTCCGGTTATATTAGTCGAATAGGAATTGTAATTGAGCACGGTGTCAAACACATCCTGGTAATTATATATAAACTTGTATATTCCCACCGCACTTCCTGCCCAGATGGCTTTTTTGAAGGAAGGGGCAAATTTAGTCACCTCCCAAGTCTTACCCTCGTTGGTTGATCTGGCTAAACCATCTATCGTGCCTGCCAGAATTACGGTATCGGAAGTATCTTCCACCACACAAACCGAAGTGAAATATGAGGGGATGATCAACTGCCTAGAGGTGGTATCGATGATCTCAAATGAGTCCCAGCTTTCTCCGCCATTCGTTGATCTTTTTAATCCTTCCTGGGTAGCGACCCATACGGTAGAATCCAAGAAAGCGAAATCCCGTGTTTGAATTCCATCCAGATAGTTATTCCATGTTTCCCCACCATCTGTGGTTTTATAAGTAATTGGATTGGTGGCATCAGTCGGAGGCCATGGACCCCAATCCTTAAATGAAATTCCGCTTGTCCAAAGCGTTGTTTGGTTATTAAATGGCTGGACTCTAATAGAGACAATTGTGAAAGGTTCTCCAGTCTCTTGATAGAGATAACGAAGGACCGTATCACCAGAATCAGTTCCGGTAAAGACGAATTTATATATTCCGTTCATAGTCCCTGCCCAAACAAATGTTGGGTAAAAATTGAAAGTGTCGACAGCAAGGCTGGTGAAAATGTCATTCGGTTCAAGTGAGCCTTGTTCAAATCTTCTCTGTGCAGATGTGTCAACAAATATATTTTCCCAGGTTTGTCCGCGATCAGTGCTACGAATCAAACCTCCTCTACCACACGCTGCCCATATTATCGTATCCACCATCGCCATATCCATTGCAAATTTCCCTGGGGAGCCTGTTTGTCCCTCAGCCGGTCGAGAAGTGTCCCAGGTTTCGCCATGGTTCGTGGTGAAGTTGAAATCCGCTCCGGTTAGGAAAGGTAATAACGGTAATGGATAGGCCGTGCCTTCTTGGTAAAATCCAATCCAAAGATTTGAAGTATCACCAGTCAGGCAATAAACTCCATTGGAGTTAAACCCATTGGAGGTGTCGTAGGTATAGTAACTTTTTCCTAAATCGGAGCTGAAATGCAAACCATTCTGAGTTGCTATCCAGATTGATTTTCCATCGTAATGAATGTCCTTGATTGAATTCTTCTGCGTTTCTTCTACGGGACACACCGTGTCCACCACCACAGAAAAAAATCGGTTGCTCAGAAACAAGTAATTTCCATTTTCATAATCTTTTTGGGCAAAAGAATCCACAAATACGTTTTCCCAGGTTTGCCCTCCATCTTGTGAGCGGATAAGACCGCCATACCAGCATGCCGCCCAGATCGTGGTATCGTCTATGGTGATGTCATAAGCCACTTTTCCGGCAAAGTCGACTTGTTCCGGAATAAAGGAATTCCAGCTCTTTCCCAAGTCATCAGTTCGGTTGAATCCTTTGCCATACGGAACCGGTTCTCCATCCACCAGCTTGTTATAAGCTGTAGCCACCCATAAGGTAGTATCTGCAACCGCCAGTGCGGATATGTCACTTTGATTCAAGCCGGTCTGTTGATCATAAGTAACCCAGCTTGATCCTCCATCCGTGCTTTGGGAAACTCCGTTGCCCGTGCCTACCCAGATGACACGCCTGCCTCCGGACAAATCCATGTAAACTATGTCACCGACGCTGTTGCTGGCAAAACGGGAAGAAGGTTCATCCAAGCTCCAGCTTGAAGCTTCACGTGACTGAGCTGGGAATAGAGCCACAGCTAATATTGACGTATAGATTAAGAGAATCAATCTTCTTATCATCCATCCTCCTGGATTATGCTTTTTTACAGGTGTGTCAAGCTACTCCGATCTGTGAATGCCCACGCCTTAATTTTGTGTTAATTAAGCCCAAAATCGCTTCTTGTCAAGCAAAATAGAGGTGACTTATGAAAAAGTCGAAGACCTAGGAGGAGTGGCATTCGAGTGTAGACATTTATGTTTGCTTTTCGGGGATTACTCTGCATGAACCTTTAAGAAGTGAAAAACAAATCTGTGGTTCGTACTTGCATGTTAATTTAACTCACCTCATCTGTCTCCTCTATTCTTGTGCGAGAGGAACAGAGCTATTGGAAAACCGTTGCACAAACCTGTTCTTTATACGCAATCCGTGTTCACAAAATTCATTGACTTTATTCGGATTTTGGGATATGTTTTGATGTGATGGTTAACCGAGCCATGTAGGTCAACCATGCCCGAAGGTATGAACTGTATGGATAGCGCGTAGCCAAGCCTTCACATTTGTCCTGAGCTTAGTCGAAGGATGGCTTGGCTGGATGAATGGATGAATGTTCGGGTGGGGGTTGAACCCCCACCCGATCCAAGATAGACCACACCTTAATCCCCTCCTTAAACAAGGAGGGGACAGAGGGGTGGTTGATTAGCCATGTAGACATATAAAGACTTTTTCAGTAATCTCAGCACGGAGGAGAAAATGAGTGAGGATAAGTGGAAGACTGCCATAACCGAGATTAACAAGGGGGAGATAAGGGTGAGGGGATACGACATAGCGGAGATGATGGAGAGACTCTCTTTCTCTGATACGATTTTCCTTACATTAAAGGGAGAGCTTCCTACTAAAGAGGAATCGGAGATGATGCGAGCAATTCTCGTCTCCAGCATAGATCACGGAGTCACACCACCTTCGGTTCTCTCCACACGGAACGTGCTTTCTTCGGGAAACTCCCTGAATGCCGCAATAGCGGGAGGGGTATTGACCATTGGAGACGTGCACGGAGGAGCCATAGAAAAATGTGCCAGGATATTACAAGACTGGGCAAAAAAAACAGGTGAAGTCTCCTCCATTGCCAAAGAGCTTGTCTCTGATTCCACCAACACGAAAAGAAGAATTCCCGGCTTCGGACATCGTTTGCACGAAACCGATCCGCGAACCGTCAAGCTCTTTCAGATGGCGAAGGATTTACATTTCAAACGTAGGCATCTGGAGCTGGCGCAAGCAGTGGAGGAGGAATTAGCCCATTCACTGGGTAAGAAGTTACCTATAAACGTGGATGGCGCCATCGCCGCGGTCATATCCGATATGGGATTCGATTGGAGACTGGGAAAAGCTTTCTTCATCATCTCCCGTGTGCCCGGACTGGTAGCTCACGCTTACGAGGAAATGGTTAGAGAAAAGCCGATGCGCAAGCTGGGCGATTGGAATTTTGAGTATGATGGACCCGGGAAAAGAGAGATTCCCGCAGACTGGAAGTAATTGATCTTCATGTTGGTAACGGACGCCTCGTCCGTTACCATGCTACACGGTTGCCGTCACGGACGGGATGTCCGTTCACGGTGAATTCTTCGGGACAAACCCTCAGGACAAGTCCGTTCAGGATGAATCCGTGACGAACAATAAAAAAGGGGGATTATCTCCCATACCCAGATTCGTCTTTGACTAATAAAATAGAGCACCAGAACCTAAATTTAATTAGGCTCTGGTGCCTTATAATACCTTCCTCATGAGAGTTGAACTACTGCGGTGTAGCTTTAGAAATTCATCATCAGACTAAACCGGTGGGCGTTCTGCAATCTTCCTAGATTTGCCCAGGCATAGTTGATCCCCACAGTTCCAAACCCAGAGATATCAAAATCATAACCTGCTCCTAAAGCTACGTTCTCTTCATCCGCTCTGAGTTTGTATCCGGCTCTGACAGCTAACCGATTTCGCCAGGTGTACTCAGCTCCTACACTTGCTTGCTGACCGCGGTCACGAGTATTATATCCGTCGACTGTAGCCATCAGCTTGCTCTGTTCGTTGAGCTCAAAATCATAAGCCACTCCCAGACGGAAGCTCAAAGGCAAGGGCTGAGATTGAGTCTCTTTCTTTATTAAAATCGGAGCGGTGCTGGGGTTGTTGTCTTCATCCAATGTAGTTTCCAGCTCGTTTCCATCAAATTTGGTGTCCGTTCCGAAGTTTCTCGTGGACATGGCTATCCGAAGGGTTTTAAATCCGGTATAGTATAAAGTGCCCACGTCGAAAGCGATGGCATTGGCTGAGAGCTCGGAGATTTTCTCTCTAACGTACTTTGCTGTCAGTCCAAAGGCGAAGCGGTTAGTCAATTGATAAGCGTTGGTAATCCCCACCACCCAGCTATTCGCCCCGAACGACTCCCCGGTTCCCTCCGGTTGGTCCAAGGTTGTTACAGGCATGTCTCCCATGGTCAAAACCGCTAAGTGAACTCCCACGTTTCCAAAACCGGATACGGGAGTCTCGTATGCCAGATAGTTGTATTTGATATCAGAAATCCAGTCTGTATAGCTGAAAGCTAAGCTTCGTTTGTCCAGGTTGGCTATGCCGGCGGGATTATAATACAGCGCCATTGCTCCCCGGGTAACCGCCACGTTAGCTCCTCCTAAGCTTACGGTCCGGGCATCCACGTCCATTTTGAGGAATTGAGCGCCGGACGTTCCCAGATTGTCGAATTCTGACGACCACGCCTTACCGGCAAAGCAAACCAATTGAATCAGTACCAGGAATATCAGGAATTTTTTCATGGTAACTTACCTCCTCAAAAGTTCATTAATTATCGCACCACCGCGAACTTCCCGATCTTCTCTCCGTAGGGTGAATCCACGTGATAGATGTAAACGCCGGAAACGATCTTCTGATTGTTTTTGGTCAGAAGATCCCAGTTCTCATTTCCGTCTAAAGCTGAGCTATTATGCTCAAAGGTTCGCAGGTGGTCACCGGAAAGAGTATATATCCGGATGGTGCATTTGTCGGGCAGATGAGTGAAGGCGATGCGGGAATAATCCCCGCTCGGCTCCCAGTTGTTCCGGACGATATAGGGATTGGGCACCACTTTGATGTCATCCAAGTTCACGCGAGAGGAAATGACCTCTTTCTTTGTGGTTTTGAAGGTGAAGGTATCTGTGGGTAAATTCACAAAATTAGGGACAATTCGGAAGACGTCCCCCTCCGTCCAAGTGCGCGTATTCCCCAAAGCATCCGTTCTGGCCACAAACCAGCCCGCATAAAGGATATCGAATTCAGACGCTTGAGTACGGATATTCTTTTCGGTATAGCGAGACAAAGGAGTTTCACTGTAATCGCTCAACAGGATGAAGAGATATTCACGTCCTCCATTGCTGGAAGCATCGGGGTCCCAGGTGCTGTCGAATACGGCTGAACCCAAGAGCTCAAGATACGCCACGTTGATTTGCTTTTCCGGAACTGCCGTGACATTCCAGGCAGTAAATGGAATGTCGAAGAACCCTTCATACAGATACTTATTATTTCCCTCTTCGTCTACATAACGCCTGTACTCATACCCTTTTTGCTTATTGGTGCCTGAAAATCTAAGCTCCACCGCCACGTATTGGGGTGCCGTAATTGTGGTTCCCCAACCCCAGTTGACTCCCAGATCCAGACCTCCGCTCAAATATCCTCCACCCCAGTTCACCCCGGTGAAAAACCGATTGGCTGATGGTGTGTATTCCCAGCTCGCAATTCCCAAGGGCGGTCCTGCTACGTTAACCACCATTCCGTTAACCACCGGGTAGTCATCATTTCCTAACTGGTTGGTCATACTGTCTAAAACGTTCTTCTCTGTGGTTAGATCCTTAAGATACCATAAATAAGGATAATCATCTCCAAAGAAACCCACCCGATACTGATGTCCCGTTATGCTATCAGGTTTGACCACTATGGCTTTCACCACTCCGTCACTTTTGACCGGTCCCTCCCAAGAATGCTCGACGTCATAAGCACTTCCCTCAGCCATACCTGTGGCATGGGAGCGAGGGGTAACCGCTATCCCTTTTATTCCGTTCTCCAAACTGTGGGGTGAGGATAAAGCTTGAAAGTCGAAGGCGGTAACGTCATAGTAATAAGTCATTCCGTTGATCAAGCCGGAATCTATGTATGCGTATCCCAGCTCGTTGTTAGCCCCTTCTGTTTCCTCCAGACGTTCGGTTATTTTGAATATAACCTCTGGTGATGGAATAAAGGAAGAGCTGTCCCCTTTGAAATTGATTACCATTCCACCCACTAAAAGATTACAACCGTCAAAATAGTTGTCATGGGTGCCATTTGCTATGTTGGCAGAGTCACTCAAACTGGTGAAAGAGGCATCAAACAGCTCAAAATAATAAGGTGGCTCTCCATTATTATACCAGTTATCAGCTTCCTCGGATGGGGGAATACCTACTCCTAAGGTCAAGTCGGTTACGACAAACGAGGTATCAGATTTGACTTGTATCAAGTATTCATGTCCGGTAAAAAGCGCTGTGCCACCATACGCCAAAATATAATCCTCGGTATTTACCTTATCGTAGATAACCTTGCCCTCGAAAGTAGGACCAGCCAACTGTTTGATGTCCACCCGACGTGGAGTGACACTGGTTTTGTCCCAGGAGGCCAAAAGCGTAAAAGTGCCGGGAAGACCGGAACTGCTTCGGTAGAGTCTATATCCTTCAAAATCCATCTCTTTGTAAAGTGAGTCATACAACGTGTGGGTAGGATCGCTGGTAAACTCATAATAGGGATCCGTAGAGAATTCCGCCACATCGTCCCAACTGATTAACACTTTTTTATCGTCTGGAATCACTGTAACGTTGGGATGATTCGGTGGTCGGGGAAGAATGAAGCCGATGTCGTAAATGGATTGGGCTATGTCTGCCACTTTGGGGAGCTGAACGATATCCGGAGCCATCATCACCGCCACTACTACTCTCACTGTGTCACCTACCACCGTATCGATGCTGGCTATCTGTAGTGAACTGCTATCTGTATCCCATTTCCAGACGGTGTCGATCACGGTTTCACCCACGGGAGCTAAAAGAAACGGTCCGGTGTTCTGGAAAAGTCTCTGATCCACCGGAACAGTCCCGGTTCCCAGATCAAAAGGAGCGTAGGCTTGGTCAGTTACATCGGGGTAGTTGTGGCCCGCCATGATCAAGAACTTCTCTGGCTCTGTGTCGGGATCTCCCGATTGCAGATTGGAGGTCTTAAAGGAGGTCAACCCCAATTTTTGACCTTTTTTCACGTCCTTTACCCATTCATTGTTTATCAGAATCGAATCGTTGCTGATCTGGTCATCTCCGTTCAAATCCACGTCATAAGTAGCGACTGGACTCTCGAGGAATTTGAAACCTAAGTAACCGGGGACTCGGGCGAAGCCCTGTTCCGCTAAATCACTATCATATTCATATCCCAAGTTACGACTGTGATCGAAACCTACCAGATCGTCATTGGCTGTAGGCCCCACGTCGCCGTCGCACATCACTGAGAGAAAACAGTTTCTTATCGGTGCCTTGTCCGCTCTTATGTTTATAACATCATAAGCAAAGAAGTGGATAGTCTTGTTGGTTTCATAGTTCCACGAGTGGGTACGCTGAATCACCTTGACGCCCAAGCCAAATTTGGCGATATCCACACCGTCTCCGGCATTGGAGTTTGCTCCCACATCCCATCTGGTGGCATCCTGGTCATCATATTCAGTATAGCTGTCTTCGATGCCTACGATGATCGGATTTCCCAGACTGTCCCGAAGGGGCCAGAAATCGGCGCTGGCATAATCCTCCGGATGGTCGCTGATAAAGATATCAGATAATCCTGAGAACTCCTCCGCACCTCCACTGGGGTTGTAGCCGATCACCACCCGGGGATCAGTAATGGTTCCGTAGAGAGTATCATCCCGATTGCTCCCCGTCTTTTTGAAAGCCAGAGTTTGCAAAGAACGATTGTTTACTGTTCCACCTACCCAGATGCCGGCGCCATAGATATAAAACTCGTTGGAACCTTTGGGCCACTCTCCTCCGGAAGCACCTAAATCGACAAATTGTCCGAAAACCGCATAGTTGGTCATGGGGACTCTAAAATCGTTTATATCCAAACCATGTCGGAAATAAGCGGCCCCGAAATGGGTGGTCTGGGCTGGCTTAGCCAGAGGAGGGGAGATCCCCATGCTCCCTTTTTTCGCCTGAGTTTGGAGGGGCAGCATAACCAATAACAAAAGACACAGAAGGATCCACCCACCCAGGATTGAACGTTTTTTAATGAATTTATCCATTTCAAATCTCCTTTTTGAGGATTCGTGTTTTTCATTAAAGCTTGCTTGACCTGGCATCAACCCTTAGAAGGTGATATAGAAACCAACTTTGATCTGGCGCGGAGGTCCGTAGTTCATCGGATCTTTGGCATACAATTGGTAAGTATTATTGTAAGCTACATATTGCTCCTCGGCGCTGATCACTCCGTCTCCATTTGTGTCTTTCACCTTTATCCAGTCCCAGTATTGGTTGGTGGAATCTTCTCCCGGGGCTATCACCGCAGATGGATCTAACCGATAGCCGTCCTCGTCCGGTCGGCCGGTCGCGGGATAAACATTGAGGATGTCGATTCGATTGAACAGATTCAACACCTGAACGAAGACGTTGAGCTCCCTTCCCATGATCTCGAAGCTCTTATCCACGGTCAAGTCGGTGTTGAAGGTCCAGGGTTTGCGGTATTCATTGGTCTTTCCCACCCGGTTCCCCTTATAATCTCTCTTCGTGTATGGAAGTCCGCTCCCGGCTTCGGAGATTACGTTTACTCCAAAACTTTGCAAGGGCATCCATTTGAAATCCTGGGGGAATCGTAAATCACCCTGAAACACAAAGCTGTGTCTTTGATCAAAATCCAAAGGATTGACATTTTGCGGGAAAGCTCTGGGTAAGCCGGTAACCGGATCGGTGGCGTCACGGGAATGGAACTCATATTGGTCCGCGGCGTCGGAGTTGGTCCCTTCAGCATATTGCAAAACATAGCTCAAGTCAAAGGAGATATATTTCCTCGGGCGCTGGGACAGGGTTATCTCCGTCCCCTTCACGTTTGCATAATCCAGGTTTTTGTAAACATCATAGGTTCTTTGGGGGATGAAGATCCTTTGGAACTGGGTCATATTGTAGATGTCTTTGTAGTAAGCGGTGACGTTGAACTTCATGTCCCGGCTGATGGCCCGGGTCAAACCCAATTCGTATTGTATGTTTCGGGCCGCTTTCAGGTCCGGATTGCCCACCTGCTGGTTCGCCCTCTGGAGGTTGGGAGCCAAAGAAGCATAAAGCTCCAAAAAGCGCGGTTGCTGAGTGAAATTACCGTAATTGAAGAAGACGGTCATCTTATCTGACACTGGATGGGAAATGCCCAGTCGGGGACTGAAGGTGATGTTGGGATCCACCTTCTTGGTTCGCCCTCCATTCGGCTCCAAATCGGGACGATAGGGAGCTGCTGTATCGCTAGACCAAACTTGAGCTTCCTTGCGCAGATAGTCCAGTCTGCCACCCACGTTGACAATCAATCCCTGGAACTCGATTTTGTCCTGAACGTAAAAAGCCGCACCCAGAGGTTTATATGTGTAAATATCAATAAATGGTTGAGCATCCCAGGGTAGACTGTTGTAATCTCGGGTGATCTTGTACGAGTTGACCTCAAATCCCGACTTAACTTGATTATGAAAATCCACCTGGCTGGTGACATCCAGCTTGCCGGTTACGATGGTGCTTCCTCTCTTCTGGTAAGTCCTGGTGTCATAAGATGACCAGAAGAGATTGTCCACCGCCAGAGGATAGTTCTGGTGCTGCATCCTTTCCCGGTACCGATCCCATACACTGGTGTCGGGAGTGGGGGAGGCAAATTCGTAGTCATTCCACCATTTGCCGTTCCAGATTTCTTTCTCGTGTGCCTTCACGAAAGCCACGGAGTCAGCAGGTGTACTGGTTCTCTCCCCCGCTGCCCGTTCCAACAAGCTTCGGTCCTTTAGTCGGCCAATGCCATAGTCGTTCTTGAAATAACCGATTTTAGCTTCATAGAAGGTCCTCTTGGAAAGGTTATGGGTCAAAGACACAAAGAGCTGTTTGGCTTTCTCCAGGGTGCAATCAAAACCCTTTAGGTTATAAAGCCAGCTATGATCATACCTTTGATACTGTCTCCGGTTGATGAAACCACCGGTACGCAGGGTGATCGATGGAGTGGGCTTGTAAGTTAGTTTGCCCTGGGTGCGGTAGGTCTGCTGTTGATGATGCGGTAGCTTATGAAGCCGAGGTGCCCAATCATTCGTCAGATACAGATTGCCGGCTAAGTAATACGCCAGCTTGTTCTGTGTACCGGGCATCGGTCCACCAATGTTCAAGAAATGCTCATTGGTCCCCAGATCGTATGTATTGCCAAGGATCTTATCTGTGGAGTACTGATATCTTCCAGAGAGCTTATTTCCTCCCTCCTGAGTCACATAGTTTACAATACCTGACATGGCATTGCCATACTCTGCATTGAAACCGCTGGTGATCAGTTGTGACTCGGAAATGGTAAAATGATTCAAATTGGTGGCTTGACCTGCCAAGATAGGATCAGTGATGGATAACCCATCCACCATATACACCACCTCCTGAGGACGCCCACCTCTCAAGGTTATCCCAGGGTTGGCGGTGTCATCCACTCTATCGCCTTCGTTACCGATAACTGTCCCTTGAGTTCCCTGATTAATGGGTCCAGCTATCGGGTCAAAAACCACTCCCGGAGTTCGCTGAATGATTCCATCTGAATTCAATACCGGCCGGTGGATCACGTCCACGGAAGTAACAATATGGGCAGTGGAAGTTAAGTCCGGCTCAAATATTGGTCTTTCGGCCGTCACGGTGACACCTTTCATCTCCAGTGCCTGAGCGGTTAAAGTAAAATCGATAGTGGTGGTCAAATCCAAGAGCACTCGAACGTTTTCTATCTCCATCGTAGTATAACCTATTAAGGTGGCTTTTAGCTTATACACTCCGGGAGCCACGTTCAAAATGAAATATTCCCCTTTTTCATTGGCTGCCGCCCCCATGGTGGTCCCTTCGATTACCACCGCCACCCCCGGGAGCCTCTCACCGGTATCTTTGTCTTTGATTATCCCGGCGATCTTGCCGGTGGTTCCGGCATAGACCCAGGAAGAAAAGACAAAAGCCAATATGCTCCCGGTGAGCACCAGCTTCAATATGAGTTTGCTTTTCAATTTATTTCCCTCCGGTTTGAAAGTTAATCTTTTCCGCCATAGGCGGAGCTATCTATGACAGAAAACGGTTGACTGAAATGTTATCTAACTTTGGCTACTCACCTCCTTGTGGAAAAAGTTAGCTTCAGACTTAGTCTATAGAATGATTATCCAGAGCTAAGTTGTTTCTTTGGTTTAGACCTGATCCATTCCTATGAATTTGGTTGCTCTTACATTTGTATCTTTCGTTTGTAATCGAGGATAAACCTCTTTTTGGGACTTCGTGGAAAAACGCTGTTGTTCAACAAGCGAACAATGGAGAGGGATGTAATCTTTTGCACTGTCAATTTGCTCCCCCCCCAGTGCGCTCAATTTTAGCAATTAAGTGATTGTCGACTCACCTGTTATATGATCGACAGATAGCCCAAAAAGTTTAGGATGTAAATTATGCAGAAAATGTGTGAACCGACCCTTCATCAAATTAGTCCAAAATCCAATTTTTGAACAACTAACTCAAGGGGTCACACAAGGAGGGTCAAACCGATGACTCACTATGGTGACTTCAAAAACTAATTAAAGTGGTTTTCTCTGCTTTTGTCAAGTTTTTTCTTTGAAGTCTGTGAAAAAAAGTGTAGATGTGTGGGTGGGCAAGTTGCCCCTGAGGATAATCTAAAGCTTCCCTCACCATAAGTAGGGGCTTCCCGTCTAAGGTAGGATCTGCCTTTGGTATTAAAAAGCCCTGCATAATGAATTTTAAGAGAACCCTTTTTAGTTAAACTCCCTGATCGGGCGGGGGTTCAACCCCCGCCCGAACTAAGAGAAAAAGTACAGAGGAGGAAGCAGTTACACTAAAGAAATAAATGCGTCAGTATTATTTTATCTTTTGCAAAGCTTTTTCTATCCGGGACAATGCTTCTTCTATGTTCTCGATGCTGTTGGCATAAGAGATACGAATGTAGCCTTGTCCGAATTCACCGAATGAAGTTCCGGCAAGGACCGCCACTCCCGCTTCATTCAGAAGATAGTCTGCTAATTTTTTTGATTCCCAGCCTATCTTTTTCACATTGGGAAACACATAGAATGCACCGGAGGGAGTTTTGCAGCTTACTTTCGGGATGGCATTCAGTCCTTTAACGATCACGTCTCTTCTTCTTTTGAACTCTGCATCCATCCTATCCACTTCATCCTGAGGACCGGTGAGAGCTTCTATGCCCGCCCTTTGAGTGAAACTGGCAGTGCAGGAGTTTGAGTTAGTCTGCAATTTTGCGATCAGAACCGCTAAGTCTTCTCTCATCACCCCATAGCCTAATCTCCAGCCGGTCATGGCATAGGTCTTGGAAAATCCATCCAGGATTATGGTCCTCTCCTGCATTCCTTGAAAAGCAGTGATGCTGTGATGTTGACCATCATAGATTATGCGGCTGTATATCTCATCTGCCAGAACCATGATGTCATTTGACAAAGCGACGTCGGCAATCACCTTCAGATCCTCATGCGTAAGAACCCCGCCTGTAGGATTCTGAGGAGAATTGATGATGATCATCTTGGTCTTTTTCGTAACCAGCTTTTTTAATTCGTCCGTATCCAAGCGAAAATCGTTCTCTTCTTTTAATTGAATGGGAACCGGTTTGGCGCCTACGAAATTTATTACTGATTCATAGATGGGGAAACCAGGATTAGGATATATAACCTCTTCCCCCTCGTTGACCAACGCCAAGATAGAGAAAAACATGATCGGTTTTGCCCCTGGGGTGACTACCACCTGGTCTTTATTCACTTTGATATTTCTGGTTTTTGAAACATATTGGGCTATCGTTTCTCTTACATCCGGTAACCCGGCGGACGGATTGTAGTGAGTCCACCCTTCTTTGAGTGCTTTTATTGCCGCATCGGTGATATTTTTAGGGGTATCAAAATCCGGCTCTCCGATTTCCAGATGAATGATGCTTTTCCCCTGTGCTTCCAATTGCTTTGCTCTGGCTAATACTTCGAATGCAGTTTCCGTTCCCAATCTCGACATTCTATCTGCTAATTTCATATTTCCCTCCGAAAATGATTCTTTACTATACTATGGAGTTAAAGCTTTTTGCTTTTACTCTTTGCTCTCTGCTCTTTGCTCTTTACTTTTTGCTTTTTACTCTTTGCTTTATGCTCTTTGCTCTCTGCTCTTTGCTCTTTACTTTTTGCTTTTTACTCTTTGCTTTATGCTCTTTGCTCTCTGCTCTTTGCTCTTCGCTCTCTGCTTTCCGCTCTTTGCTCTAAAATCTTTATCCTTTCTTCTTTATGTCATACAATTCTTTCGCTTTCTTTGCTATGTGCTCGGCAGAGACCTCGAATTCTTTTATCAGCTCCCAAGGTGCGCCGGATTCACCGAATCGATCTTTGACTCCGATCATTCCCAAAAGAATCGGTTTTTTATAAAGCTCCGTAGCTTGAGAAACCACGTTAGCGATCCAGTTGCCGAAACCGCCGACGTGGTGTTCTTCTGCGGTTACAATAAGCCCGGTCTCCAAAGCTGCCCGAATAATGACCTTATCGTCTAACGGTTTTAACGTGTGAATGTTGATTATTCTGGACTCGATTCCGAAATCCTCTTTTATTATCCAGGCGGCGCGCATGGCTTCCGGAACCTCCGGACCGCAGGCGATGATGGTCAAGTCCTCATTTTCCGATTTATATTCGGATGCCAGCTTGACTTCAAAAGCGTCTTTGAATTTATCTTTTTCTCCTCTATACCGGTAAATATTCGCCTTCCCAAATATGAATGGAGTTATGGCATCGGTGATCACCGGAGTAGCCTCTCGTGCGAATCTGAGAAACTTAGGTCCGTTGATTTCAAACAGGAGGCATTCGGTAGCTTTCTCGGTTTCTATGGCGTCACAAGGGACTGAAACGTGCATGTTAGGTAAGCCGCAGATCTGGAAAAGATCTTCCAGCGCTTGGTGGGTAGCTCCGTCTGGTCCTACCGACACGCCACCATGCGCTCCGGCAATTAAGACGTTGAAATTGCCATAGCAGACCGTGGTTCGGAGCTGATCTAAGTTCCTGCCCGCGGCAAATACTCCGTATGTGCCAAATACCGGGATCATTCCCTCTTTGGCTAAACCAGCGGCAACACCGGTGCCGCTTTGTTCGGCAATTCCCATGCTCAGGAACCTGTTCTTTCTTTCCGGGTGTTTTTCATGGAATTGACTGATGGCAATGGAGCCGGATATATCTGCCCCCAGACAGACTATTCTTGGATCATCTCCTCTTTTATCTAAAGCCCGTCCAAAGCCCAAGCGGGTGGGATCCATGTCTACCTTCATGTTGTTTTGCCTATTCCAGAAGTAATCCTTTTTGAACTTAGGCATCTTCGCTTCCAATTTCTTGGTCGCCTCTGCTTGATAATCGTCTGCTTTTTTGAACAGCCTATCTCGGTCCAGCTTCTTATCAAGTTTCAACTCGACCAAAGCCTCATCCATCTGATCGCATACCGGCGATTTTCCATGCCAGCCAGCCACGTTTTCCATGAAGCTCACACCTTTGCCTTTTATGGTATGGGCAACGATCACCGTAGGCTGTCCCTTATAAGCTCTTGCTTTATCAAAAGCGTCCAAAATCTCCTTCATATTGTGTCCATCTATCTCGATCACGTTCCATTTGAATGCTTTGTATTTGTCCACGATCGGATCGATGTCCATCACGTCTTTTACCCAGCCATCGATCTGCAGACGATTTTTATCTATTATGTTGGTAAGATTATCTAAATGGAAATCGCCTGCTTCCATCACCGCTTCCCAGATCTGCCCTTCCTGATGCTCCCCATCTCCGGTGAGACAAAAGACGTGATAGTTTTTGTTTTGAAGCTTCGCCGCTAAAGCAATTCCATTGGCGATGCTTAAACCCTGTCCTAACGATCCGGTGGAAGCCTCCACCCCGTCAAGCTTCAGCCAGTGGGGATGTCCCTGAAAAGGACTATAAAGCTTTCTCAGTTTGACCACCTCTTCCACATCATAATATCCTGCCATCCCCAAACCTAAGTAAAGGGAAGGAGCCTTGTGTCCGGTGGACCAGATGATTCGATCTCTTCCGTCCCAAAAAGGATCCTGGGGATCATGGTTTGCTACGTGAAGATACAAAGCGGCAGTTATGTCCATGATGGACATAGTTCCACCCGCATGTCCCGATCCTGCGGCACACAATGAGATCATATCATATCCGCGCATCAAATTTGCCGATTCAATCAGCTCGTCTACACTATAATTTTTCTTCACTTTACCAGTCTTGGAATCAACAATGGGCATTTCTCCTCCTATAGTAATAAAATTTAACAATATCTCCGAGAAGCCTCTTAGAGATGAAAAATTGGAGTGTTCGCCTTTAGGCGAACCTGTAAAAGCGGAATGTTTTTTAGTATGGATCAGGTCAAGCTAAAGTCGTAGATCCCGCCTTAGGCGGGGCTTGACACTCCAGAGCAAACTCTCCTGCCTTGACTTTTTCAGAGACCTCCTCGCAATAAAAAGCAAAAACCAGTATGAATTATACGCTCCGCTTTAAGCGGACGCTTGTGAAATTTGTAACATGCTCGAAATATACTGTTTTGACAGGCTTTGTCAATTTTTTTCTTGAGGCATCAGAGTTCTAACTGACTTTAGTCAGGTTCTGTCACTTGCGCCACTAAAGTGGCTAGGAACATTATTTTGACGGTTTTGTCAATTTTTTCTTGAACACTCCTGAGAAAACCACACCCCCTGTCCTACGGATCTTCGATATTCCCCCTCTCCTTATTTAAGGAAAGGGGGATTAAGGGGGAGTGGTCATCAAATTTTCAAAGATTCCTCTTGATTTTTTACATTTTTGGGTTACAATTCGATTGAACTGAAACATTGAACCTCTGAATGGAGGCAAATATGACCAAGTCGAAGATCCCGCCCTTCAACAAGCTCAGGGTGGTGAGCGAAGTCGAACCACCAAAAGCGGGGAAGCTATTGATTTTAGTGATTTTGTTTTGTGTTAGCACGTTTACTTTTGCTCAAACAATCCAAGCGAATCCCGATTCCCTCCTCTTTGCCCCCCCAGTCAATTATGGGGCAGGAAACCATCCTGTTTCCATTTTTTGCGCCGATTTAGATGGAGATTTAGATTTGGACTTGGCAACGGCAAATTCATGGGACGAGAATGTTTCCATCTTAAAGAACAATGGGGACGGGACTTTTCAGACTAAGGTGGATTATGGTGCAGGAGATGATCCTTATTCTGTTTTCTGTGCAGACTTGGATGGAGACAACGATTTGGACTTAGCCGTGGCAAATGAGTCCAGCGACAATGTTTCTATATTAAAGAACAATGGGGATGCGACATTTCAAACTAAAGTCAACTATGGTGCAGGAGAGTGGCCTCGGTCTGTTTTTTGTGCGGATTTAGATGGAGATTCTGATTTGGACTTAGCAGTGGCAAACTGGGGTAGCGACAATGTTTCCATATTGAAGAACAATGGGGACGGGACTTTTCAAACTAAGGTTGACTACAGTGCAGGCCGGAGGCCTACTTCTGTTTTTTGTGCGGACTTAGATGGGGATTCAGATTTGGACTTAGCCGTGGCAAATCATGATGCTCACAATGTTTCTATATTAGAAAATAAAGGAGATGGAACTTTTCAAACTAAGGTTGACTATGGTGCAGGACCCCTTCCTTTTTCTATTTTCGGTGCGGATTTAGACGGAGATGGTGATTTGGATTTAGCTGTGGCAAATGAGTTTGGCGACAATGTTTCTATCTTAAAGAACAATGGGGATGGGACATTTCAGACCAAAGTTGACTATGATGCAGGAATTAATCCTCGATCTGTTTTTTGTGCGGATTTAGATGGGGATTCAGACCTGGACTTAGCTGTAGCAAATTTCGGTAGCAACAGTGTCTCCATCTTAAAGAACAACGGGGATGGGACTTTTCAGGGTAAGGTAGACTATGAGGCAGGAGTTTATCCTATTTCTGTTTTCTGTGCGGATTTGGATCAAGACTCAGATTTAGACTTAGCCGCGGCAAATCGGGCTTCTAACAATGTTTCCATCTTGAAAAATCTGACCGTCAGAGAGCCAGTAGAATTGTGGGTAGATATAGTGGGACGAGACAGGATAAGAATTGGAGGATTTCAAACCTATCAATTGAGCTATGCTAATTTTGGAAACGCTGATGCTTATGATGTCATTCTATTGGTGGGGCTTCAAGGACCGGATGGTTATGATTTGGAGTACCGCCTTACTTTGGACACTCTACCAGTAGACAGCATTGGATGGTCACAAGTCCCAGATACGGTGACTTTGGATTCAGAGCTAGTACTTCCGATATGGATAGGTAACATTTCTTCCCAGAGCTGGAAGGTAGTTGAGTTATATCTTAAGATTTCCGACAAGGCTGGGCTATTTACTCCTAAACAGGGTTCACTCCTGCTTGCGCGGCTACGATACCAGTTTGCTCCGCAAAGAGCTTGTGCAGAAGCTGCGGCAGAGCTTTACGAAAAAGCGTTATTAGATTATGGAGTTACAGTTCATAGCTGGCAGGAATTTGACGATTTGTACGAGCAAAAACTAACGGAATATAGGCAACTAAATCAGCTGGTAAGTTTTCAGAGTATCCTAGTCGATATCCTCTTGGGGGCCAGTAGGCAAGGTTTATTGTCACGAGTATTAGATATTTCCGAAGCTATACTTATAGGTGCTGAGGCCGCTGGACATGCGAGCGCATGCATGTTGAATAAGCTAAGATTGCGTCAGCTGTTGAGTGTCACCCCAGTGAGGGCTATTGACCCAAATGACAAAGCCATGCCAGCTGGATATGACACGTTGTCCCACTTTGTGGCTTTAGGGTATGTTTTAAACAACATGATATTTTTTGAAAATGTTGACTCTGCTACAACAGAAGCTGAAGATATTGTCATTGTAGATACTCTGGATGCTAACCTTGATTGGAGTACACTACAGATTGGTGCTATGAGTCATCCTTTGCCTTGCTCTGCTACCTTTGATGCTGTTAATGGAATCATAACTTGGACATGTGACAGTATCATGTTACCACCCGACACGCTACCACCCAACGGTGAGGGTTGGGTTTCGTTTTCGGTAAGACCTTGGAATTATCTTACGTCTGGGACGCAGATCAAAAACAGAGCAAGCATCAAGTTTGATTATAATCCCTGGATGTATGCACCCATGGATTCAAGTTATGTAATCAATACAATTGATGCGGAACGACCGAACAGTTGTGTGCATTCGCTTCCACACACGATTGATTTAGCCAGTTTTCAGGTCTGTTGGTCTGGAGTAGATGACCCCCTAGGCTCAGGCATTAGAGACTATACAGTCCGTGTTTCTGACAACGGTGAGCCATATAAAATCTGGCTCCTAAATACTACTTTAACTTGTTCCACATACTCTGGCATAAATGGCCACACGTACTCTTTTTATAGCATTGCAACAGACAATGTTGGAAATACCCAAGATCACGTTGACAGTGTTGCAGTTACAAGGGTCACGACATCAGTAGAGGAGGATGAGTCAGAAAGCGGGTTGCCTGGGACTTTTAGCCTCTCCCAAAACTACCCCAACCCTTTTAACCAAACCACCAAGATAGAATTTACTCTGGCGCATTCGGGTTTTGTCAGATTAAATATTTATGACCTTTTGGGAAAAAAGGTGAGAACCTTAGTTTCCGAACATTTGTCTTCAGGTTATAAGTCTGTTCTTTGGGATGGGAAGAATGATTTAGGGAAAGAGGCGGCTTCGGGAATTTATTTCTACAATATCAAGGCTGGTGATTTTTCTCAGACCAAAAAGTTAGTGCTGTTGAAGTAGATAACCCATTTGTCCAGTTCCCAGCCACTTTAGTGGCGTGAGTTTATGGTCAATGGTTTTCTTTTGTTCGTCTCGCACGCCCCGTCCGTGACGAAAACATTCATGGTTACGCACGAGGGCGTCCGCCACGAACGAAGTCATCTTTGGTTTTTTTATCTGTTTCATCTGCCCTTCGGCAAGCTCAGGGCGGTGAGCAAAGTCGAACCGTTGGGAAGATTTAGTCTTCAAGTTATGGCTATACCCCGAAGGGGCAAAACGTTTATAGCCTATGGGCACATCAATATTGTTCGATTCCGAAGGAATCGAAGAAGGTCATTGGCTGACAAAAACCTAACCCACAGGTTTTCTTACCACCAGAAGCAAATTCACAATTTATGGTGATTTCCTTAAAAAGCGTAGCGCCCGACCAAAGTTTCCCCTGAGACTCGTCGAAGGGCGTCGGGCGTTTTATCGCAATGCAAAAAACAAATTCACCATTTATGGTGAGCTTCGAACTATTTATAGTGAGCTTCGAACTATTTATAGTGAGCCTCGAACTATTTATGGTGAGTCTCGAACTATTTATAGTGAGCCTCGAACTACAACTTTTGTGGTGAATAGGATAGCCCGAGTATTTATGAGAGGTTGTGTATTTTACATGCACCCTTTTCGCTTTTGCAGAATGTGTAATTTTAAATGTTAGATTTTAGACTTAAAACCCTCCAGGAAAGTCAAAAAACGGGTTACCAAAACTCCGATCCTCCAAGTTGTTGTTCCGCTATCAGTTATGCCGAAAAATTCACTGCTCAGGATGCAGACATAAATATCCACAATCCGTTGCCGGAGAACGAACTGGAGGAAAAGTGAGAAAAAAATAAAAAAACCACCAGTAACACCAGATGCACCAGTATCACCAGACAATCAATTCCCTACCCTCCCTCTCTCCTTAAAAGGTGTTTATTGTAGCGTCCGAGCTTGTCTCGGACGAAACAGCGTCGCACACGGAGCTGCAACGCTACAATAATTA
>Ga0315288_10001083_pt1 | contig 34789 bp, 30 predicted proteins | sample YL17G11_20_MG_FD_203454 | JGI IMG/M metagenome (GOLD analysis project Ga0315288, IMG submission 203454) | Sediment microbial communities from Yellowstone Lake, YNP, Wyoming, USA - YL17G11_20 | ecosystem: Environmental > Aquatic > Freshwater > Lake > Sediment | place: USA: Wyoming | collected...
ACTATCAAGGTAGGAAAGTTTTGGTTATGGGTTTAGGACTTCAAGGAAGAGGAATGCAGGATGCGGCTTTTTTTTGTAAAATTGGTGCCAAAGTTTTAGTAACTGACTTAAAAACAGAAGAAGAATTAAAATCTTCTCTAATTAAATTAAAAAACCTGCCAATTAAATATATTTTAGGAAAACATCGGGAAAAAGATATACTTGAAGCTGATGTAATATTGAGAAATGCTGATGTTCCCTATGACTCATCCCTTTTAAAATTAGCCAGAGATCATAATATTCCGATAGAAATGGATGAGTCATTATTTGCTAAATACGCACCAGTTAAAATTATTGGTATTACCGGAACGAGAGGAAAAAGTACAACGACTGCCTTAATCTATGAAATTATCAAACGGGCTGGTTTGCCTGTTTTTCTAGGAGGCAATTTTCTTGGAGTGGCGACTTTGCCATTATTAGAAAAAGTAAAAAAGAATGATTTTATAGTAGCTGAACTTTCTTCTTGGCAATTACAGGGTTTTAAAGAAGCCAAAATTAGTCCTTATATAGGAGTAATAACCAGTATTTATGAAGATCACTTAAATCGCTATCCTTCGATGATGACTTATATTGAGGACAAAAAAGCTATTTTTAAAAATCAGAGCAATAAAGATTATTTAATATTAAATAAGGATGATCCGATAGTAAGCTCTTTTGCCAAAGAGGTACAAGCGAAGATTATTTGGTTTTCAAAAAAAGATTTTCCAGCAAATTGGCAATTAAAAATAAAAGGTGGACATAACAAAATGAATGCCTCCGCTGCCATAAAAGTCGGCGAAATATTAAGAATTGATAGAAAAATTAGTCAATCAGTAATAGAAAATTTTAGCGGCCTTCCTTATCGTCTAGAGACAATGGCGATTATTAACAGTGTTTGGTATGTCAATGACAGCACTAGTACTACTCCGGCAGCAGGGATAGCCGCTTTAAAAAGTTTTACTAAACCGATTATTTTAATTGCGGGCGGCAATAGTAAAAAACTGAAGATGGAATTATTCGCTCAGACAATAGCAACAACAGTTAAAAAAGTAATTTTTCTAAAAGGAACAGAAACGGATAATCTTATTTGCTTAATAAAAAAATGTGGGGGAGGGAAAAAAATTGTATCGACATTTGATAGTCTTGAAAAGGCAGTCTTGAAAGCAAAGGCTTTAGCTAAAACAGGAGAAGTAATTCTATTTTCTCCTGGCTGTACTTCTTTTGGTATGTTTGCTAATGAATTTGATCGGGGAGACCGGTTTAAGGCAATAGTCCAAAATTGGCAAAAATGAACAAAACATTACAAAAGAAGAAAAAGAAATTTTTTTTAAAAAAACAAGAAACAAGGATTGATTTTGGTTTATTATTCTTAGTTATTGGCTTAACTTTATTTGGTGTGTTAATGATATATAATGCGTCGGTGGCAGAAGCATTGCGGGATTTTCAGAATAAATATTATTATTTAAAATATCAATCGCTCTGGGCAGGATTGGGGTTATTATTAATGATGGTGATTTCTTTTTTTCCCTATAAATTACTGGCTAAATTAGGACCATTCTTCTTTTTTATTAATTTGATTTTGTTAATTGCTGTTTTGATTCCCGGAGTTGGTATGTCAATAAAAGGCGCTAGGCGTTGGCTTAATTTAGGAATTTTTGTATTACAGCCGACAGAATTAATTAAACTGACATTTACGCTTTATTTATCGGTTTGGCTATCAAAATCAAGATCTTTTTGGCAATTTTTATTACTGATTTTTATAATGATTTTACTGATTATGTTAGAACCTGATTTGGGAACAACAGTGGTTATAGCAGGGATTGGTTTTCTTATTTATTATGTTTCGGGTGCTTCTCTTATTCACTTATTCCCTCTTGCCTTAATAGGATTTTTAAGTGGTTTATTAATGATTATTATTTCCCCTTATAGAAAGAGTCGGTTAACGACGTTTCTAAATCCCAGTTTAGACCCCTTAAGTACTTCTTATCATATTCGTCAGGTTCTGATTGCTTTAGGTTCTGGTGGTATTTTTGGTGTAGGGTTAGGTCAATCAAGACAAAAATATGAATATCTACCGGAAGCAGCCACGGATTCTATTTTTGCCATTATAGGAGAAGAAATAGGTTTTATTGGGGCTGTTTTAGTGATTATTGCTTTAGCGATAGTAGTTTATAAGGGTTTTAAGATAGCTAGTCAGACTCCTGATATTTTTGGAAAACTATTGGCCAGTGGGATTGCCATATGGATAGGACTCCAAACCATTATTAATATTGCCGCCATGGTTGCTCTAATTCCTTTAACCGGCTTGCCATTACCTTTTATTTCTTACGGTGGTTCATCATTGATTATTATTTTAATTGCCATGGGAATTTTATTAAATATTTCCAGGTTTAAGGTAATAGAAAAATGAAAATTGTTTTTACCGGCGGGCATCATAATTCGGCTTTAGTAGTGGCTTTATTACTGAAAAAAAAAGGGCATAAGGTTTTTTGGTTTGGGCATAAACACACCATGCAAAGAGAAAAAAGTCTTAGTGCGGAGTATTTAGAAATTAGGGGAAATAATATTCCTTTTTTTGAAATTAAAACAGGTAAATTTTATAAAACTTATAACATTAGCCAATTTTTTAAAATTATTTTTGGCTTTTTTCAATCTTTATCTTTACTTTTACGAATAAAGCCGGATTTTATTGTTTCCTTTGGCAGTTATGTGGCATTTCCGGTAGTCTTAGCTGGTATATTATTAAAAATTCCATTTTTAGTTCACGAACAAACAATGCAGGCAGGATTAACCAATCGATTAGTTGCTTGCTTTGCCAAAAAAATCTTTATTACCTGGCAGAGTTCTTCAAAATTCTTTCCTAAAAATAAAACTGAGCTAATTGGTTTACCTATAAAAAGAGATTTTTTTAGCGGCCAAAAAATGTCTCTATTTAAAAATAGCTTACAGACAATTTTTATTATTGGTGGTAAACAAGGATCGCATCTAATTAACTGCTTAGTAGAAGAAGTTTTACCTCAATTATTATCAAAATATAATTTGATTCATCAAACTGGTAGAATAGAAAAGACCGGTGATTTTGAACGTTTATTAAAAAAGAAGAATTTATTATCACCGGACCTACAGGAACGTTATCTTATAAAGCCATATTTTTTTGGTGAAGAAATGACTAATTTATTGTCTAGTGCAGACTTTGTGATTAGTCGATCAGGGGCGCATATTATTTATGAGCTTTGTGTTTTGGGAAAACCAGCCATATTAATTCCTATTTCTTGGTCTTATAAACACGAACAGCTGATAAATGCCTTAATGCTTAAGAAATTAGGCATAGCTGAGGTTTTAATGGAAAAAGGATTAACTGGTTTAATTTTATTAAAGATAATTGATAATTTTTTTTGTAACATAAAAAAGCAGTATAAAAATGTTTCTGAAGCAAAGAAGATTGTTTTTAAAGATGCTGCCGAAAGAATGGTTTCTTTTATTGAAAAGAAAAATTAGTTATTTTTTTCTTTTGCACAGCGAAGTATTATTCTTCTTAACGATTTTATTATTAATTGTTGGGGTTTTTTTGTTCTTCAAAAGTGATTTTTTTAAAGTTAAAGAAATTGATTGTCAAAAAGATAATTTTCCTTGTCAAAAAGGCAGTTTTTTAAATGAGATTAGAGGGCAGAATATTTTTTTAATTAATACGGCAAGCTTAATTAAAAAAATAGAAGAAGAAACATTATTAGCAAAAGATATTAAAATAAAAAAACAGCTGCCCGCGAAAATTATTTTAGAGATTATTTCTCGTGAACCACTAGCGGCTTTAACTGCAGAAAAAAAAGCTTGGTTTTTAATTGATGAAGAAGGCGTAGTTTATAACAAAATATTTACAGAACCGAAAGACATACCAATTATCGTAATTAGTAAGGAACTTGAAATTTATGTATATGTCGGACAAAAAATTACTGATGATATATTAATTAAAGTAGTTACTTTAGTGAAAGAATTAAAGCGGGCACTTATTCCTTTTGATTATATTATTCTCTCTGATAAAGAATTAGTTAATGTATTTCTAGCCAGTTCAATTACTGCCTCTTTTTCTACTAAAAAATTAATTTCTTCTCAAGTTGACTCTTTACAATTTATTTTACATCAGAGTAAAATAGAAGGGAAAATACCGGTAGCAATTGATTTAAGATTTACTAAACCGGTGTTAAAATATTAGTCTAAATTTATGGTAAAAGGACAAATAATAACCGGGATTGATATTGGTACTTCCAAGATTACAACTATTATAGCCTCTCAATCAAAAGAAAAAGAGACAATTAATGTTATTGGTGTGGCCAATTGTTTAAGTAAGGGCATGCGCCGCAGTCAAATAGTAGATATTGAAGAAGCCGTTGATGCGATTGCCGAAAGTATAGAAGCGGCTGAGAGGATGGCTGGTTATTCCATATCTCACGCTTTCGTTTCTGTTGGTGGAGTCCATATTGAATCATCTAATTCAAAAGGCGTCGTGGCTGTAGCTGAGCCAGAAGGGGAGATTAATTTGGCAGATGTTAATCGAGTTGTGGAGGCGGCTAGGGCAATTTCCTTACCTGCTTCAAGGGAAATTCTCCATGTTATTCCGCGGGATTTTAGCGTTGATGGTCAAAGTGGAATTAAAGACCCTTTAGGAATGAGTGGAGTAAGATTAGAGGTAGAAACCCATATTATTACCGGTTCATCGACAGCGACGAGAAATCTGATAAAATGCGTTGAGGAATTGGGAATCGAGGTTGACTCGATGGTTTTTTCAGGATTAGCGGCATCGGAGGCAGTTTTAACAGAAACAGAGAAAGAATTAGGAGTCTGTTTAGTCGATATTGGAGGAGGAACAACCAGTATTGCTGTTTTTATTGACGGCTCTTTAGCTTATTCTTCAGTTTTACCCATAGGAGCTAAAAACGTTACCAATGATCTGGCCATTGGTTTGCGAGTAAGCTTAAATAGTGCTGAGAAAATAAAATTGATCCTGGCCAAAGAAGAAAAAGATGATAAAAAAGAAGAAGAGCTAGACCTGAAAAAAATCGGAATAGAGGAAGATATGGATAAAGTTTCCCGAAAAACTTTAACAGAAGGAATAATTCGACCGAGATTAAATGAGATATTCCAAATGGTAGGAGAAGAATTAAAAAAATCAGACTATGGTGGAAGCACACCAGCAGGAATTGTTCTTTCTGGTGGAGGAGCTCAAACAATTGGAATAATTTCTGCCTGTAAAAGAACTTTATCTTTACCTGTAAGAATAGGTGTTCCTCAAGGATTGAGCGGGTTAATAGAAGAAATTAATACTCCTGATTTTGCCAGCGCTTATGGTCTTATTTTATATGGTTTAAGAACTGCTGGTAAAAGTGAAGGAAAATCCTTCTCATTTAATAAGTTAGGCAATATTATGGGTAAAATTCCCGTCGGGGGTGCCGTTAAAAAAACAATTGATTTTATTAAATCCTTCCTGCCCTAAGAAAGAGGAATCATGACTTTAGTTAAACCCGACCTTAATACGTTTGCTAAAATTCGCGTTGTCGGTGTTGGCGGTGGAGGCAGCAATGCTGTTTCATCAATGATGAGTAATCAGGATATTAAAGGAGTAGAATTTATTGGTATCAATACTGATGCTCAAGCATTATTGAATTGTCAAGCAAAAACAAAGGTGCAAATAGGAGAAAAACTGACAAAGGGATTAGGTTCAGGAGCGAATCCGGAGATTGGTAGGCAGGCAGCCGAAGAATCAAGAGAAAAAATTAAAGAAGTGCTTTTAGATTCTGATATGATTTTTTTAACATGCGGGATGGGAGGAGGAACCGGTACAGGAGGAGCACCCATTGTCGCGCAAATTGCAAAAGAAATAGGAGCTTTAACCGTAGCAGTAGTAACAAAACCATTTTTATTTGAAGGAACAAGAAGGATGGTTGTGGCAGAAGATGGGCTTGAAGAATTAAGAAAGCATGTTGATACCCTTATTATTATTCCTAATCAGCGTCTTATGGACGTTATTGATAAAAAAATGACTTTACTTGAAGCTTTTAAATTAGCTGATTCAATATTAAGTCAGGGAGTAAGAGGTATTTCTGATTTAATTACTACTTCAGGGTTAATTAACGTTGATTTTGCCGATGTGAAATCAGTTATGAATGAAGGTGGTAATACTTTAATGGGGATGGGTACAGGAACAGGAGAAAATAGAGCGCAAATTGCTGCCCGCAATGCGATTTATTCACCGCTACTGGAGATTTCTATTCAAGGAGCAAGGGGTGTGCTTTTTAATATTACCGGTGGTAAAGATTTAACAATGAATGAGGTTAATGAAGCGGCGGAAATTATCACTAGTGCGGCCGATGCCGATGCCAATATTATTTTTGGAACAGTGATTGATGAACATTTAACTGACCAAATAAAAGTAACAGTAATTGCGACAGGATTTGATGAAACCCGGCAAAGACTAGGTCAAATAAGCAGCCAGTCATTAAGGCCCCAATTAATTAAAAAAGAAATAAAAACGAAAAATTTTGAAGAACCAAAATTGAAAGAAAAAAAAGTAGAAGTTTTTGACGATGGTATTCCTCCGGAAGAGACAGAGTTTGACATACCAGCATTTTTAAGACAAGGAAAATAATGAAATTTAATCCTGTTGATCCCTCGCCAAATTTACCAAAATTAGAAGAAAAAATTTTAGGCTTTTGGGAAGAGGGTAAAATTTTTGAGAAAAGTATTAGTCAAAGAAGATCTGATAATCTTTATTCATTTTATGATGGTCCGCCGTTTGTTACCGGTGTGCCTCATTATGGCAGTTTATTATCATCAATTGTTAAAGATGTAGTGCCTCGTTATTGGACAATGAAAGGAAAAAGAGTGAGAAGGGTGTGGGGGTGGGATTGTCATGGTTTGCCGATTGAAAATAAAGTTGAGGAAAAACTTCATTTAAAAAAGAAAAGCGATATTGAAAAAATCGGAATAAAAAAATTCATTACAGAATGTTTTAATTATGTTGCCACTACTTCTCCGGAATGGGAATGGTATATTAACCACGTTGGCAGATGGGTAGATTTTAAAAATGCCTATAAAACAATGGATAAAAATTATATGGAATCGGTTATATGGGTATTTAAACAAATCTATAATAAGAATTTAATTTATCAAGGTAAACGGGTGTCTCTTTTTTGTCCTCATTGTTCAACGCCGGTGTCTAATTTTGAGATAGCAATGGATAATAGCTATATCGATATTACGGAGCCTTCCAATGTATATAAATATCAATTAGTTGATGAGTCTGATACTTATATTTTGGCTTGGTCGACCACACCATGGAATAAATTAGCCACACCCGCCTTAGCGGTTAATTCTAAGTTGACTTATGTGAAAGTTAAACAAGGTAAAGAATTTTATGTTTTAGCTAAATCAACATTAAAAATTTTAACTGGCAGGTATGAGATTGTTGATAGTTTTAAGGGTTCTAAATTAGAAGGATTAAAGTTTGTTCCTCATTATGATTTTTATAATGTTAGAAAACAAAAGAATGCTTATTGTATTTATGGAGCTGATTTTGTGACAGCAGAAGAAGGGACTGGTGTAGTAACGATTGCCGCTTATGGAGAAGATGATTATAAATTAATGATAGAAAAGAATATTCCTATAATTGAACATGTAGATGAAGAGGGGCGATTAAAATCAGAAATAAAACCATGGGCCAATCTTTATTATTTAGATGCTGACCATAAAGTTAATGAGGATTTAGCCAAAAGGGGTTTAATTTATTTAGAAAAACCATACAGTCATAGTGTTCCTGTTTGTTGGCGGTGTAATACAAGGTTGATTTATGCACCTCAGAAAGCCTGGTTTTTGGCAGTGGCTAAACTTAAAAAACAAATGTATGTTACCAATAAAAAAATTAATTGGGTGCCTAAACATATTAAGTACGGCCGTTTTAAAAAGGGAATTGAAAATGCTCCTGATTGGTGTATTTCCCGTTCGCGCTATTGGGGATCGCCAATGCCGATATGGGAATGTAGTTGCGGCGAGCGTTATGTAGTGGGCTCGATTAAAGAATTAGAAAATTTGTCCGGGCAAAAAGTTAGTGATCTTCATCGGCCTTATATTGATGAAATTTATATTCCTTGTAAAAAATGTGGAAGGAAAGCAAAAAGAGTTCCTGAAGTATTGGATTGCTGGGTAGAATCAGGATCAATGCCTTATGCGGAAAGACATTATCCGTTTGAAAATAAAATTGAGTTTGAGAAAAGTTTTCCCGCTGATTTTATTGCTGAATATGTGGCGCAAACAAGAGCTTGGTTTTATGTAATGCATGTAATTTCTAATGCTTTGTTTAATAGTCATAGCTTTAAAAACGTTGTGGTTACTGGTGTCATAATGGGAACTGATGGCCGGAAAATGAGCAAGTCTTATGGTAATTATCCTGACCCGAAGATGGCTTTACTAAAACACGGTGGCGATGCTTTAAGACTATATTTGATGGGTAGTCAATTAATGATCGGTAAAGATATTAATATTTCTGAAACAGGAATGGCTGAGGCAATAAAAACAGTTATTTTGCCGCTTTGGAATATTTACCGCTATTTTATTTCTTACGCTATCTTACATAAATTTTCGCCAACAGCACTTAATAGTAAACATATTTTAGATGAGTGGATTATAGCTAGGCTAAAAACATTTACTAATGAGATTAATAAACTAATGGATAGTTATCAGATAACTGCCAGCGTGAAACTAATTCAACCCTTTATTGCCGATTTATCAACGTGGTATATTCGACGGTCTAGGACAAGATTTGTGACTGGTGATAAAAATGCTTTAAACACTCTTTATAAGGTTTTATTAAACTTTGTAAAGTTAATTGCTCCGATTACACCATTTATTACTGAAGAGTTATATCTAAATTTAACCGTAAAAACAAATAAAGAAAGTATTCACCTTGATGATTATCCTTTAGTTGAAAAAATAATGAATGAGGAAAAAGAATTATTAAGAAAAATGGAATTAGTGAGAGAAATATGTTTTTTAGGCAATGCCAAACGAAAAGAAATTAAAATAAAAATAAGACAGCCATTAAATAAATTTAAAGTTCAAAATTCAAAGTTAAAAGTTGAATTAGAACAAACAAAAGAATTAATTCAATTAATTAAAGACGAGCTTAATGTTAAAGAAGTAGTTTTTACTGAAGGAAAAGAGTTAAAGGTAGATTTGGATACACATATTACAGCCGCATTAAAAAAAGAAGGGGAAGCACGGGAATTAATCAGGAAAATTCAGGAGGCAAGAAGAAAAGCTGGTTATAGACTAGATCAGTGGATTATTTGTTATGCTCCTAAGTGGCCAGAAGAACATGAGCAAGAAATTAAACGACAAACTTTAGTAAAGACTTTAAAAAAAGGTCCACAAATTAAAGTAGATAATTGTTAATATTAACCTTCAATGAAAATTTTAAAATCTATTGATTGGCTTATTGTTTTGCCAATAATTGTAATTTTTTCTTTAAGTTTATTAATAATATTTAGCATCAATGCAAAATTTACCAGCAGTCAACTTATTTTCTTGCTTATCGGTTTGGTCGGTTATTTTGTTTTTGCTAATCTTGATTATCGGATACTAGAAAAATTTCCTTTATTTTTATATCTTATTTCCCTGTTTTTATTATTATTGACCTTTATTATTGGTAGGGTTACCCGGGGATCAATTCGCTGGATAGAAATAGGCGCATTAAACTTTCAATCATCGGAGTTTATTAAACCACTATTAATTTTATCTTTTTCTGCTTGGGTAATACAACTTAATTTAACGAAGATGAAAAATCTTTTTACCCTTGTTTTTATTTGTCTAGTGCCGGTTTTATTGGTTTTTAAGCAGCCTGATTTGGGAAATAGCTTAGTAATTTTGGCCATTTGGTTGGGAATTATTTTTGCCGCCGGCATACCAATAAAATATATGTTATTATGGTTGGCAGTTTTTATTTTAGGATTTCCTTTTGCCTGGCATTGGCTAAAGCCTTATCAGCAACAAAGAATAGTTACCTTCCTTAATCCGAATTTTGATCCTTTAGGTTCGGGCTACAATCTTCTTCAGTCAATTATTACAGTTGGTTCGGGAGAATTTTTGGGCAGGGGATTAGGAAAAGGAACACAGAGCCAATTAAGATTTTTACCAGAACATCATACTGATTTTATTTTTAGCTCTTTTAGCGAAGAGCTTGGTTTTTTAGGAGCATCGATTTTAATGATGGCTTATTTGATTATGTTAGCTAGAATTTTAGTGATTGCTAAGAATACACCTGATAATTTTGGCCGATTAGTTTGTTTGGGAGTTTTTATGATGATATTTTTTCAGCTTTTGGTAAATGTGGGAATGAATTTAGGCATCTTTCCAATTACAGGCGTAACTTTACCCTTATTTTCTGCTGGCGGAAGTTCTTTGATTACCGTTTTAATAAGTTTAGGAATAGTACAAAACATTAGTACTTTTTTACAAAGAAAAGCAGTGATTGAAATTAAGTAAGATTTTTTATAAAATAAGAGCTTATGAACTACGCAATTGTAAAAATTGGCTGTCAGCAATTTAAAATTAGTGAAGGTGATGTAATAATCACAGAAAAAATTATAGGCAAAGCAAAAGAAAAAGTAATTTTTAAAGAAGTGTTATTAGTTTTTAGGGATAAGAAACTAATGATTGGCCAGCCACTGGTTGAAAAAGCCAAAATCGAAGCAGAGATTATGGAACAGTTTAAAGATAAAAAGTTAAGGGTGGCCAAGTTTAAAGCTAAGTCTAGATATAGACGTGTTCAAGGTCATCGTCAATTGAAAACAAAGATTAAAATTATAAAAATTTCTGTCCCCTAGTTAACGATGTGAAAAGATGTAGTTGACTTTCGTGAAAAATTTTAATAGAGTCAAAAAAGATGGCAACAAAAAAAGCTGCGGGAAGTACTAAACAAACAACTAAACGTCCAGGTAAAAGATTAGGACTAAAGCTTTTTGGTGGCGAGAAAATTAAAAAAGGCCAAGTTATTGTTAAACAACGCGGTTCTTGGTTTCATCCAGGCGATAGTGTTGGTCAAGGAAGAGATCATACCCTTTATGCCTTAAAAGATGGGATAGTAAGTTTTAAAACCCGTTTAGGAAAAAGAGTTATTTCTGTTATAGAAGAAGAAAGGGTTAAGAAAAATGGATAATAAAGATTTAAAGAGAATTAATGAAATTCCCATAAGTCAGATTCAACCTAATCCATTACAACCGCGAGGAATGATTAATCCGGAATCGGTTATGGAATTGGCTGATTCAATTAAAGAACATGGTATTTTAGAACCGTTAATTATTGCCCATACGCCGGCAGGCTATCAGATTATTGCTGGTGAAAGGCGCTGGCGGGCATCAAAAATGGCCGGTTTAGAAGTTGTTCCCTGTATTGTTAAAGAAACAAGTCCGCGGGGAATGCTGGAAATGACTTTGGTAGAAAATGTCCAGCGGGAAGATTTAAATCCCCTAGAAAGAGCTAAAGCCTTTAAAAAATTGAAAGAAGAATTTACTTTAGGAACGACAGAAATTTCCCAGAGAATAGGCAAAAGCCCTGCCTATATTTCCAATACGATGAGGCTTTTAGAATTACCTGATGCAATTAAAGATGGACTTTTATCTAATCTTATTACCGAAGGTCATGCCAGAGCCTTGTTGGGAATAGAAGAACCAAAATTAATGATTGAGGCTTATAAAACAGTTTTAAGAGAATCAGCTTCGGTAAGAAGGGCAGAGGATCTTAGCCGGCGCATCAAAATGAAACTAGGCAAAATTGATGAATATGGAACAAAAAGTGGACAAACAAGATATATTGTCAGTGAAACAATTGACAAAACCCAGGCAGATATACAGCAGGCTTTAGGAGACAAGGGTAAAGTAAAAATAGTAAGGACTTTAAAACAAACAAGAATTTATATTGCTCTAATGGGTAATCCGGAGGAAACCGATATTGATCTTCAGAAAATCTCCAAAGGAATTATTGGTGGGTAATAAAACCCAATTTATTAATTGGCCAATAGCGTAACCAAGCTTTTCCGACAAGATTTTTTTCTGGAACCGGACCCCAGTCCCGCGAATCACTAGAATTTGGTCGGTTATCACCGATAACAAAATATTTTCCCTGAGGAATAGTAATTTCTTCACCTTCTTTAAGAAAACGGCCAGCTTGAGTATAAATATCAGCGGGTAAATAACTTGACTCATCAAAAACTTGATCATTAATAAAAACTTTTCCTGATTGAAGTTTAATTCTTTCACCAGGAAGACCAATAATTCTTTTAATATAGTCATAATCTTCATTTTGAGGAGCCTTAAACACAATAATGTCGTCTCTTTGAGGTTTGTTGAAACGATAAGAAATTTTGTTAGTAAGAAGGTATTCTCCATTTTGAAAACTTTCGAGAATAGAAGTAGCCATAGAATTACCCTTTACCTGATGGGGTTGAAATAAGAAAAGATAAACAATAACAAAAATAGCTAAAGCAGTAACGATGGTTTCGATTAGTTCCAAAATAAGATTGCCTAAGGCATTAAAAATTTTGAACATAAATACTATTATTGAACATTGTGGTTTGCAATACAAGAAGTGAAAGTGATAAAATTTTGGCAATTAGGAAGTAATTTTAATAAGGTCGTGTAGCTCAGCTGGTAGAGCGTACGGTTCACATCCGTAAGGTCCCTGGTTCGATTCCAGGCACGACCACCTTCTTAATACCCAAGGTGTCAAGGGTATTCCACCTCTAAGGTGGAATACCGTTAAGTTAATCTATAAGGAGTATATTGTTTCAAAAGACAACTAAACTGCTTCTTTTTAAATTAAAAGTTTATGCATGGAAGATTATCAGTCTATTTCATAAAACTGTAACTATCCAGACAAAACAAGGTGTATTTACTGTATTTTGTGCGGACAGTGTAATTAGTAGATCGCTATATTACTACGGTGAGTTTGAAAGAGATTTATATTTTAAAGTATTTGAATTACTACATGGCTTAAAAAAGATTGAACCAAATAAAATAGGTACAGTTTTAGATATAGGTGCGAATATAGGGGTTACATCAATTGGTTTGATTAACGATAAATTTGTAAATAAGGCAATTGCCATAGAACCAGAGTCGAAAAATTTTTCTTTACTTAAACAAAATGTTGAAATGAATCATTTAAAAAATTCTATCATTTGTTTACCTTATGCAATTACTGATAAAAATAAAAAAGTACATTTAGAAATATCTAATACGATTTATGGTGATCACCGCATTCGTTCAAAGTTCTTAAGTAATTTGGGTCCTGAATTAGGTAATGAATCAAAGCGTGAGGTTATTAATGTTGAGGCAAAGAGTTTAGATGTTTTAATGAGTTCTTTACCCAAGGATTTTACTAAAAACATTAAATTGATATGGGTTGATGTTCAAGGAAGCGAAGGACACGTTTTGTTAGGAGGCAAAAATATTTTTTCCAAAAATATTCCGACTGTTATGGAAATCTGGCCGTATGGGTTAAAACGCTTAAATATAAGCAAGGAAAAATTTTGTCGGATAGCTGAAAGCTATTGGCGGTACCATTGGGTAATGCGTAAAGAAAAGTTCATTCGCTATCCTAATTCTGTTTTGAATGTTCTTTTTGATGAGCTAGGGGATAAAGGAGACTTTACTAATATTATTTTTACTAAGTAAGGTTTGAAAAGATTTGACTTATTTGGTAGAATTTATTTAGTTAATTAAAGATGACAACAGCACCCAAACTTATTACTGTCTTAATAAACTTGATTACTACCCTTATTGAGGGGCTTTTAGTCTTAAGAATTATCTTAAAACTTTTTGGGGCTTCTACCGCCGCTTCCTTTGTCAGATGGATATACGAAACTTCTGAACCGCTACTCACTCCTTTTGTTGGTATGTTTCCATCACCACGGCTAACAAGTGGATTTGTCGTTGAGTTTTCCTCTTTATTTGCTTTAATGATTTATGCCTTTATTGGTTATCTTGCCGCCGAGATGCTAGAAACTCTTATTTACTATGCAAGAGAACGACAAGAAAAAAACGCCAAAAAGTAAAACAACTTCAAATATATCAGGTTACAACCTCCATTATTCGAACCAGATGGGATTTTAGTAGCTGAATAATACCCGAGGTGTCCCGCCAAAGGCGGGCAGGCAAGGCTTTCCACCCTGCCTAGCGGCAGGCAGGCTCTAAGGTGGAAGAAAAACAAATAGTTCTAAAATCCTCCCTTTTACTACCCACACCTTTTTAGATATTTATATTTGATACCTTTTTCCCACGAATTGGCTCATAATTTGTTTTTTCTTTTCCATTAACAATAATTTTTGTAAACTGAGCTCGTAAGGCTTTAGCTTTGTGCATTAGCGGTCCATCTTGGAGATTAAAATGAATATGAGGTTGAAATGTATTGCCGGTATTACCACATAATCCAATTACTTCACCTTGTTTTACTTGATTTCCGACTTTTACTTTTATTGAGTTGTGTTTAAAATGACAAAGTAAGCTGTACTCTCCATTTTGATGATCTATGATTATTGCATTACCAACACCGACGCTTCGATCACGTTCGCCTGGCAAAACATCAATAGACCCATCTATTACCTGAATAATAATGCCGTCACCCGGGGCAAGTATTTCTTTTCCAAAAACTTCATAATCTTCAAGTTTTGTTTCTTTTCCAGTCGTCTCTGTTCGAAAGTCATACGCATATAACTGATTTTGCGGACCTTGTTCTGGTGGTCTGATATGACTATTTGTTTCAGGTGTATTTCCGCCGTTGCTTACCAGTAATGTTTTATGAAAAGGAAGAATAAGTGATGTTTTTGTTTTATACTTCATTTATTTAATTATACATTAAGTTTTCACTTTTAACTTAAATTATGGTTCGAAAATCCTTCCATCTTTTGCTTATGATAAAATTACGATATGGAGATTAACCTAAAAAAGATTAATTTTACTTTCAAAAATAAACCTCTTCTTATTGGTGGTAAGGCAATGGAATATTATGGTTTAAGAAAATCTGGAAATGATATTGATTTTGTAGTTTCTAAATTTGACTTTGAGAGACTCGTTAAAAAATATCCTCAGCAGCTAAAAAACTTGTGTGGTGATTTTGGTGTTGTGGTCTATGAGTTTGAGATTTGGAAAACAATTGACTATTTTGATTATAATTATTTATCTCAATTAGCAATAGAAAAGAAAGATTATTTAGTGATTTCTTTAGAAAAACTTTTATTTTTAAAATCCCTGGCAAGTAAAATCAAAAAATATCACGATGATATGAATTTAATAATTAGTAAAATTAATTCACTCCAAGGGAATAAATATAAGGCTATAAAAAGGGAAAACGAAAAGATTATTAAAGACCTAAAAAATATTAAATATATTAAAAATATTGATAAGTTTTAAAATACTTCCACCTGAGTGAATAGGATAGGATATTTAGTAGTTGAATAATACCCGAGGTGTCCCGCCAAAGGCGGGCAGGCAAGGCTTTCCACTCTGCCTAGCGGCAGGCAGGCTCTAAGGAGGAAGAAAAAAGGTTATTTTAAAAGTTGGGAGGCTTCGAGGGTAAAATTGCGGCTTAGAACAAAATTAATATAAGCTTGATTAAAATTAGTTTGATTAAAATAATTACTTCCTTGTTCATAAGTTTGATTAGCTAAAACAGCAGCGGCGCCTAAAACTTTGTTTTGTTTATTAGGAACTTGCTTTTGAAATAAATTAAATGCCTGCCAACTGGCTTCTCCCTGTCTTTTTACTTGATTAGCAGGCATAATACTGCCTGATTTATTGGAAAGATTAACCCATCCTTGAGATAAAAGAAAAATAATATCAGCTAATTCATTATTAATATAAGTTTGGACAGATGAACTTAGAGTATTAACTTTATTGGCTTTATTAACATCAATTCTTAATTGCTGGCAGTCGGTAAGGGCATAAAAAACTTCTTTAGCAGCCGGCGAGTAATTTTTATTTTTAAGGTAATTTAAAGCCTTGTCAATTCTTTTAATAATATTATTGATGGAATATTGTATTTTTATTCTAGTCGGCGCAGAAGGAATATTAGTATTGCTATATTGACTAAGTTTTTCTAATTTTTGTTTGGCCAAGATAAGAAAAATTTCGCCAGTTTCATCTTTTAAGGGATTGGGTTGAGGAGTATTAGGGTTAAAATTAATTAAAAAATTATGAGTTTCACCAGAACTGATATTTCGGGTAATTGTTTGCCATTGGTCACCAGCATTAGTTAATTGACCGATTTCTAAGTGATAAGTGCCAGGAGCAGTGCCAGTAATTTGGACTTGATAATCACCAACCAAGGCGTCAGGAATAACAATTAGTTTATCAGCAGAGCTATAGATGGCCCTGGTTAAAGGAGAGCTTGCTCCTTCTCCTATTTCGCCATCAGGAGCAATAACTTTAATATTGGTTGGAGAGTGGAGAAAGAAAACCAAGGAAGGATTTTTGGCTGGTGAAACAGTCGAGGCAAGAGGAGTAATTGTATTTAAACCTAAAGATTGAAGAATAGTTTGGATACCAATAGTAGATTCAATAATACCAACATGATCACCAGTAATTTTAGGATGGGAAGAGGCGTCGTTAATAGACGCGCTTTTTGCCAAGACAGTGAGATCGCCTTGATCAGTATATTCCTGACCGACTGGTTTGCCGTCTGGCCATTGACCTAATAGGTTATTGAGCCAAGTTGGTGGTTCTACTTTGAGCCATTCAACAGTATCCTCATTAGGATTATTTTCTTTGCCATAAATAGTATGAAGAATAGTTTTGATATCACCGGTAAGTGAAGATTTAAGATTTTTAAGCCAAGTATTTTGCTGACTTAGGGAATCAACAGCAATAATTGTGCCATTATTATTGTTTTTAAGATAATCAAAAATGGGCAAGAGGTCTTGGGTGGAAGGAGCAATGGTTTTTACGGCATCACTATTAGTTTGGAAAAGGTTTTTATTAATTTGCAATAAAAGTTGGAAAGCGACAGTGGACCAATTAAGTTTGTCGTTGATTTCGCCAGCTTCCCAGGCATTATAGGCTTTAATGGCTCCTTCGTGGGGACTACCAACAGTAGTAATTTGGTTGATTTTATCTTTACCATATTCTTGGCTATAGGCCCGGGCTAATAGTCCGCCCATGGAGTGACCGATAAGATTAACTTTTGTTCCCGCCGGCTTACCGTTTAAGACAGTATTATCAATATAATTTTTAAGATCATAAACAAGATCATCATTAGAACTTGGTTTATTGATGTTTTTTCGCCAATCATAATAAAATTCAAAATAATCCTGGTTTTCCACATAGCCGGCATTAAGAAAAGTAGTTTTGAGATTATCATAAACGTTGACAAAAGGAGTTTTTTTCCAGGGACCGCTAGGAGTACCGGTAGTAAGAGCACTTAAATTCCACGACGCACCATGGCCGGGGATAAGGACAATAGGAGTTTTTTCTTGATCAGGAGTAAGATCAGTAACAATTACATTGTCAAACTTTATAATACTTTCTCCTACATTACCACTATAACCCTGTAGGCCAACTTTTCCAGCAGATAAAGTATTATTATTGTCGGTATATTCAATAATTAATTCATTTAGAGCATCTAATTTATCATCAACAGACACTTTTATATATGTATTCTGAATAAGAATCTTAATATGATACCATCTATTATGAAGAAGTTTATAGGGTGCCATCTGTGAGGGAGTTTTTTGTGTAAGAAGGACATCATTTCCACCAACCGTCCTCCATAATTTTATATTGGGTGTATCTCCTATTTCACCAAATCTAAGATTAAGACCATATCTATTAGCAGAATCAGTTGCTCTAAACCAAATACCAATATCTACACCTTTTTCTATTAGTGTGTCTAATTCTAATTGATGGTCTTGCCAAGCTTCACTTTTTGTCATCGTGGCGGTTGCGATACCGCTAGTCATTATGTGATTGACATATGTTTCATTTTGTATTTCCCAATTTCCACTTATTATTTGCCATTTATTTATAGTTTCATTAGGATTAGAAAAATCATCCTTAAATAAGACGTTAGCGGCGAAACAAGGATTAAGAGAAGAAAAAGCAAATAAAACAAATAAAATAATAAAAAAAAGAGAACTAAGAGCAGAAAATAATTTTAATTTCACCGTATTAAATCTAAACTACGCCATAGATAAATTTGTGTCAAGTAGCAGAAGAAAAATTAATGAAATTTTTTAGGATTTGGAGTTCGGTTTTATCAATAATTTTAAATATGAAACAGAGAATAAAATAAAAGATGAGATAAATGATAAAAATAAATCCGAACTGCCAAAAAGAAATAATAAAAGATGAAAGCAGTAAAAAAGGCAAAATAGAAACCAGACTTAAAATAAAAGGCTTAAAATAAAGATTAAAGAAAAAAGACAGCGGCTTTAAAGGAAGAAGTCTAAAAGAAACCACATAAACAAAAATTGGTACGACAAGAACTGCATTGATTAAAATAGAGATGGCGGCGCCAAAAATATGCCATTTGGGAATAAATAAAAGAGCCAAGGATAAATATAAAAAAGCGCTGATAGTGCTAAAAAAAGCCGGTATTTTTGGTTTTCCCAAACCTTCGGCAATAACAGCAGGAATGGCGCTAAAAGAATTTATTAAATAAGCTAGGCTTAAAATTTTTAAGATTAAATAAGTTTGCTGACTAAACTGTTGATCGATCCAAACAGCTAAAAATGGCTGGCTAAAAAAGAACAGGAAAAGAAATAGGGGCATCATTAACAGATTAGCGCTTTTAATTGAATGCTGATAAAGCCTAACCAGCTTTTCTTTTGATGCCAAAGCGCTAAGTTCAGAAGTTAATGGAAAAATTGGCAAAGTAAGATTGGGCAGAAGATCAATGGCTTTTTGAGTAAGACTGGCAGGAATAGAATAAAAAGAAACCAGATTAATAGGCATAAAAACAGCAATAAGAAAATTATTTAGTTGAAAAACAATCCGCGACGTGATATTAGAAATGAATTTAAACCAGCCAAACATTAAAAGTTTTTTGGCCATTGCTATAGAGAAAGTAAAGTTAAAAGCATCAACAGGAAGAAGCTTTCGGAAAAGAAAGTAAAAAATAATAGCAATTAAAGCATTAACAATAAGGCATAAGCAGACGATAGATATTAAACCTTGATTAAAGATAAGTAAGATAATCGTTCCTAAGGGAATAATAATGCCTAAAAGGATATTTTTAAGATTATAGATTTCAAAACGTTGGAGCGATTGGGGAATAAGGCTGAAAAAATTACCCAAAGAACTAAAAATAAAATTTAAAGCAGTTAGTTTTAGGGCTAATAAAGCCGTATCAGTTAAAGAAAGAGGAATTTGGAAAACCTTTTCAATAAAAAAACGACTGGTGATAAAAATTACTCCTCCGGATAAAATAGTGAGAAAAAAATAGATAAAAAAAGCGGTGCCCAATAAACTACCCAATTTTTTATTTGCAGCTTTAAATTGGGCCAAATATTTTATAAGAGCAGAGCTGAGGCCAAAATCAAAAACGCTAAAATAACCAATGATGGTATTTAGAATAACTAAGATAGCATATTGAACAGCGCCAAATTTATGAAAAATATAAGGGGTGGTAAAAAAACTAATGACTAAAAGCAAAAATTGGGCAGTAAAATTAGAGGTAATATTGCGCAGTAAAACATAAGCCTTTTTCATAAGTTAAGTTTATCACCGGTGTTCTGGCTTAACAAGAGAAGTAAAAGGCAGTAAAATAGGGAATAATGAAAGACATCAAAAGGTATTATCGGGAAAATGCCAATAGATTTGGTTGGGGGCCAAAAACTGCCCGACTGGATCCGGAAAGAATTGCTTTACTTAATAAATATGTGGCGGGTAAAAAAGTTTTGGATATTGGTTGTGGTACGGGAATTTATGTTGATTATTTAGCTAAGAAAGGTTTTGAAGCTACGGGCGTTGATTTTGTTAAAGAATTTATTGATTTTGCTAAAAAACATTATCAAGGAAAATTCTTAGCGGCTGATGCTTATAAGTTACCATTTAAAAATAAGTCATTTGATACAGTGATAATGTTTGATGTTTTAGAACATATAGAAAATGAAGAATTATTTTTGAAAAATATAAAAAAAATATGTAAACAAAGAATAATATTAATTGTTCCTAGAAAAACAGATAAAAAATTAGAATTATTAGGGTTAATCTTTTGGCATTATATTGATAATTCTCATGTAAGAGCTTTTACAAGAAAAAAAATAAACACTCTTTTGAAGAAGCTTCGAATAAAAATTATTTTTATATCGTTTCTTAATAAAATACCGATAGAATCACTTTTAAATTTAATATTTATTAATGGTGGTTTATTTAAGAAAGTTATTATTAAAATTTTTATGTGGTTATTTAAGACAATAAACTTTTATTCTGACATTGTTATAGTAGGCGAAATATTATGATAATCGGTTTTGATATAGGAAATTTATCTGTTTCTCCTTGGTCAGGTATTGGTAATTATGTTTCTGAATTAATTAAGGAACTTTTAAGAATTGATAAAAAAAATAGATATATTCTTTTGGGAATTACTCCTTTAAAAGCTTATAAAGAGCTTTTAAATTTTAAATTGGAAGCAGATAAAAAAATAGAGCGAAAAATTTATAAAATGCCTTCTAAACTTTTCCACAGAATTTTTTCTTTATGGCAAAAACTTGGTTTTCCTCCAGTAGAATATTTAACCGGCAATATAAATATCTTTCATTCTTTTGATTGGTTTTGCCCGGCAAGCAAAAAAGCCAAAATAGTAGCGACTATTTTTGATGTTACGCCGCTAAGTCACCCAGAGTGGCATACAAAAGCTAATATTCAACAACATAGTAAGAGACTTTTAACGATTAAAAAGCGAGCTGACTTTATTACTACCATTTCCGAATCATCAAAAAAAGATATTGTTAAAGTTTTAGGAATTGATCCAGAAAAGATAATAGTGGCTTATCCGGGCATAGATAGAAAAAGATTTTACATGATTAAAAATAAGCTTTTAATAAAAAATAAATTGAATAAATATGGACTTGAGCCAGGATATTTATTATTTGTCGGTACTTTGGAACCAAGAAAAAATATTCAACGATTAATTAAGGCTTACAATCTTTTGAGGCTCAAGAAAAAATTAGTTTTAGTGGGTAGGCCAGGAAAGGGAATAGAAAAATTAACTTTTGCTAAGAATATTATTTGGTTAAATTATGTTTCTGATGAAGACCTGCCATTTATTTATAATGGAGCCAGTTTATTTATTTATCCGTCTTTATATGAAGGTTTTGGCATGCCGGTTTTGGAAGCAATGAGCTCGGGAGTGCCGGTGATTACTTCCAATGTTTCATCATTGCCTGAAGTGGTTGGTGAAGCAGTGATTTTAGTTGAGCCAAAAAATATTAAAGCTTTAGCCGGCGCAATGAAAAAGGTTACTGGTAATAAGTTTTTATCTAATGAGTTAAGAAAAAAAGGATTAGAAAGAGTAAAAAAGTTTACCTGGGAAAAATGCGCTAAGACAGTAATTAGTATTTATGAGAAGATTGCTTCTCCCGATTTTGATCGGGATCGCAATGACAAAAGGAGATCCTGAAACAAGTTCAGGATGACAAGGAATGAAAATCGCTGTTTATTATAATTTAACTAATGGCGGAGCAGACAGGGCCTTTTTTGAAATCTTAAAAAGATTAGTTAAAAAACATAAAATTGATATTTATACTTTAGATACTCAAAAAAACAAAAGGAAACTTCTTCTTGATAGATTACCAGTTAAATACTTTCGCTTTAAAATATATTTACCCGGAAATTTTTTTCTTTTTCAGCTTTTTATTTATACCAAATTAATTAAGTTACAGAAACAAATTGCCCAAATAATTAATAGCAGAAATTATGATGTTGTTTTATTAAGTGATGACTATATAACCAGAACCCCGCTGATTTTACGTTTTTTGAAAATTAATAGTTTATATTTTTGTCAAACTCATTATCGGGAATTTTATGATCCATTTTCGATATTTTCTCATTCATTAAAATATAAAATTGTTAATTTTTTGCGATTGCCTTTAAAGTGGTTAGATAAAAAAAGTTTTAAATTAGCAAGTTTAGTAGTAACTAATTCTAAATATACTCAAAACAGATTGACAAAAATTCATCAACGAAAAATATATAGACTTAACCTTGGAGTAGAGATTAAAAATAATAAAATAGAAGACTTAGATAGAGAAAATTTCTTTCTTACAGTTGGGTCTTTAACTATTTTTAAGGGAATAGTTTTTTTAATTAGATCACTTTCCTTGTTACCTTTAAAAGAGAGATATCCTTTGGTAATTGTGGCCAATGGGGGACAAGATGAAAAGTATATAAAAAGTTTAGCCGATAAACTTGATGTTAAATTAGAAATTAAAAAGGGGATATGGAAAGGTTTGGAAGATAAGAGGTTAATTAAACTTTATAATAAAGCTAAGCTATTTTTGTATGCACCATATTATGAGCCATTTGGCTTGGTGGTTTTAGAAGCGATGGCTTGCGGTTTAGCGGTAGTAGGTGTTAGGGAAGGTGGTTTAAAGGAAACAATAATTGAAGCTAAAAATGGCTGGTTGGCCCCGAGAGATCCAAAAAAGTTTGCTTTTAAAATTAGCCAAGCTTTAGCAATGGTTGATAATAAATTTAGAAGACAAACTTGTAATTTAGTTAAAAAATGGAATTGGGAACAAACGACCATAATGTTAGAACAATTATTAATTAAAACAAAACAATTATGAAAATTGCCATAGTCAGAGGTGCTTATTTAAATAAGTTTGAGATGCAAAATTATGAGCCTTTGGCTAAAAAACATAAAATTACCTGCTTTAGTTCAGTAAAACCTATCCATAGCAATTTGGAATTTCCGATTGTTAAACTTTTTTCACCCTTAGATTTAGCTAATTTTCCTTATAAAATGCCGATTCTTAACAGAATTTTTAAGGATGCGATGTTTTTATGGGGTTTGGAGAAACAACTAGTTGATTTTGATATTGCTCATAGTGCGGAAACTTATTTTAATTATACCCAGCAATGTTTAGAAGCAAAAAGAAGAGGATTAGTTAAAAAAGTAGTGGCAACTATCTGGGAAGTGATTCCTTTTAATAATGAGGGAATCTGGGGCAGAAAAGAATTTAAGCAAAGAGCGTTTAGCGAAGTTGATAAATTTTTGGCAGTTACTAATAAAGCCAAAGAAGCTTTGATTAAAGAAGGTTGTCCACAAGAAAAAATTAGAGTGATTTATATGGGAGTAGATTTACAAGAATTCAGAATGAAAGATAATAAAAATAAAGACTCAATTGATCTTTTATTCGTAGGCAGGCTGGTGAAAGAAAAAGGGATTTATGATTTATTAAAGGCATTTATAAGGCTTCTTAAAGATAAACAAATGGTTGAATTGACAATGATCGGCGATGGTCCGGAAAAGGAAAGTATTATTGATTTAATTAAGCAAACTAATTGGCAAAGATTTATAAAAATAAAAAAAGTGAGCTATAAAAAGATGCCTCAAGTTTATCAGCAAGCCGATATTTTTGTTTTACCTTCGCGGCCAACAAAATATTGGCAGGAACAATTTGGCATGGTGTTAGCAGAGGCAATGGCTTCGGGATTACCTATTGTTTCGACTAAATCAGGAGCCATTCCCGAGGTACTAGGGAAAGTAGGATTATTAATAAAACCCAATGATCCGGAAGGACTTTATCAGTCATTAAAAATATTATTAACTAATCGTACTAAGCGATTAGAATTAGGCCGGCAGGCAAGAAAAAGAGCCGAAACTTTTTTTGACTGCCGGAAAACAGCTTTAAAAATTGAAGCATTATGGAAAGAAACATTAAGGCAATGAAAAAAAGAGAAAAAGTTTTTATTGTTATTGTAAATTATAATAGTGGGTCTTATATTATAGACTGCCTTAAATCTTTAGAGATATCAAGATATAAAGATATTAAGATATCAGAGGTTATTATAGACAACTCTTCAGTCGATAATTCACTTCAATTAATTAAACAGCAATTTTCCAAAATTAAAATTATCAATAATAAGAATAATCTTGGTTTTGCTAAGGCAGTGAATCAAGGGATTAAAAATGCCTTACAAAATAAGGCCGATTATGTTTTTCTGCTTAATCCTGATACTTTAGCAGAGAAAAATTTATTAAAACCATTAATTCAATTAATTAAATCAGATAAAAAAATAGGAATTGTGGTGCCAGCATTAAAAGATGAAGTTAAAGCTGGATCAGTTTATAGTTTGGGATTAAAGTTTAATAAATTTTTAGGCAGGACAGAACATATACACTTACATGTAAATCCCCGGAGTTTACATCATCAAGAGGAAGAATTGGTGTCGGGGTGCGCGATGTTAATTAAAAAAGAAGTTTTTAAAAAGATTGGCTTATTTGATGAGAGATTTTTTATGTATTTTGAGGACAGTGATTTTTGTTTAAGGACCAGAAAAGCTGGTTTTAAAATTTATGTAGAACCTAAAGCAGTAGTTATTCATAAACAAAATTTAGATAAAAAACCAAACAAAGAAATTAAAAAAAAATACTTAGTGCAATCAAACAGTTTATTTATTAAAAAACACGTGGCTAAGATATTTTGGCCATTTGGGTGGGGGTATTTATGGTGGTTAAAAATTAGATTGCTTCTCCCGATATTCATCGGGATCGCAATGACAAGATAATAATGAAGAAGATTTTTTTAATTATTTTTTTAATATCGATACTAATTTTTATTGCTCATTATAAAGTTGTGGGAAAAGCAGTTTATGGTGATGGAGTTTATTATTATAGTTATGTGCGATCGGCCGTCATTGATAAAAATTTAGATTTTGCTAATGAATTAAAATTTTTTGGCCGGGAAGAGAGGATTAGCAAAACAGGATTAACAGCTAATAAATTTTCTATTGGTTCAGCAATTTTATGGCTGCCGTTTTTTTTACTGGCCCATATTATAGCCAGAGGGGATGGTTATGGTGATATTTATCAAATAATAGTTGGTAGCGGTTGTGTGGTTTATGGTTCTTTAGGATTGTATTTTTGCTTTAAGCTAGGAGAAAAACTATTTGATAAAAAAACAAGCTTACTGGCCACAATATTTATTTGGCTAGGAACTAATTTATTTTTTTATATCTCGGTAGATGTAATCAATTCCCATGCCAGCTCTTTTTTTATTGCCTCACTATTGGCTTATTTATTAATTAAAAATATGATTGATAAAAAAGATGATTATTGGTTATCAGGATTATTAACCGGGATATTGGCAATGATAAGATTGCAGGATATTATTTTCGGGGTTTCTATTTTATCAGAAAAGATTAGTGGGAAGAAAGTTTGGTTAAAGAAAGTCTGGTATCTATTGTTTATTGTTATTGCTTTTATCCCCCAACTAATTGTTTGGAAAATTTTATATGGAGAAATTAAAAGCCCTTATTTAACTAGCGGTGAGCAGTTTAATTGGCTAAAGCCACAAATAATCAGTGTTTTATTTAGTGGTAATAATGGTTTATTTTATTATTCACCAATTTTAATTTTTTCTTTAATTGGACTTTGGCAGTTAAGAGAAAAAAAATCATTTATCGGTCTTATAGGTCTATTATTGTTTTTAATTCAGCTTTATTTAGTATCTTGCTGGTATATGTGGTGGCAAGGAGCCAGTTATGGCGGTAGAATGTTTATTAGTTTAATGCCATTTTTTATAATTGGGTTGGCTAACTTTATTAAAACCAGCAATAGGCAATACAGAAAATTTATTTATGGTTTATTTGGGTTATTAGTTATTATTAATATGGGTTCAATAATTAATTTTTTACTAGCAAATTAAAATAAATTAATTATTTAGTTTAAGAAAACTAAAGCTCGTTACCATATTTTAAAATAACGTTCGCGCCAAAACTTAGGAAAACTTTTAAAGTTTAACTGAGCGCTCACTCGAGGTTCGCTCACATAAAGCTTTTAATACCTTGTTTTACTTAGAGGTTCGCGAATCCAACGTATTTTAGAATAGATAACTTCGCTTTTATTTAATGTAATATTTATTACAGGCTTTATCGATTATTTTATGATTTTTGCAATAATTTTAACTAAAAACGAAGAAAAGAATATTAGCCAAGCTATAAAAAGCCTAAAGTGGTGTAGCGAGATTATTGTGGTTGATGATTATTCAACTGACAAAACAGCAGTCATTGCTAAAAAATTAGGAGCAAAAGTTTATATCCATAGATCTAAAGGAGATTTTAGCGAGCAAAGAAATTTTGGACTTAAACAAGCCAAGGGAGAATGGGTGTTATTTGTGGATGCGGATGAAATTGTGACAAAAGAGTTAAGGCAAGAAATAAGTTCAAAAGTTCAACAAGCTCATAAAGTCAATGGTTTTTATTTGAAAAGAAAAGATAAATTTATGGGCCGTTGGCTAAAGCATGGCGAAACAAATAAGGTTAAATTATTAAGATTAGCCAAAAAAGACAGCGGCGAATGGCAAGGCAAGGTTCATGAGACTTGGCAGATTAAGGGTAAAGTTCTGACATTGGCTAATCCACTTATTCATGAGAGAGAAATTAATATTAGCCAATTTATAAAACGCATAGATGATTATTCAAGTTTAAGAGCAGAAGAACTTTACCAAAAGGGAGTGAGAACAAATATTTTAGCAATAATGGCTTATCCTTTGGGAAAATTTTGCCAAAACTATATTTTAAGGTTAGGATTTTTAGACGGTATGCCGGGGTTTATTATGGCAATAATGATGAGTTGGCATTCTTTTTTAGTAAGGGCAAAACTTTATCTTTTCTGGAAAAAGAAATAGGTATTAAAAAGTTTGATAGTTTGATGATGGCTTAAGCGATCGCTTAACATAACATCAAAGTTGGAAAGAATGAAAAAAACTCAAATTATCAATAGAATTTTTAATTTATTCTTTTTATTTTGGACGAGTGTTTTATTGATTTTATACTTACTTCAGATTTTAAAAAGAGGCGGGATATTATGAAAAAGAGATTGCTTCGCAGTCCTTCGACTAAGCTCAGGACGCTTCGCAGTCCTTCGACTAAGCTCAGGACGCTTCGCAGTCCTTCGACTAAGCTCAGGACGCTTCGCAGTCCTTCGACTCTCCGCCAGCTGGCGGATCGCTCAGGACTCGCAATGACAGATGTTGTCATTATATTGTTAATTTTACAAGCATTGATAAACCTTATTGGCGCTTTGGGACCGGAATTATCTTTTGATAGCCTTTGGTATCATTTAACTTTGCCAAAAATATATTTACAGCATAAAAGTTTAGCAGTTATTCCCGGCGGACTGCTTTATTATTCTGGTTTTCCTCAATTAATGGAGATGATTTATGGATTAGCTTTAATTTTTGGTAATACAATTTTGGCAAAAATTATTCACTTTAGTTTTGGCTTAGGATATATTTTGGCTCTTTATCAACTGTTAAAAAGGTTTGGTAGAGAATTAGCCTTATTAGGTTGTCTAATTTTTTACTCTCAATTAGTGGTGGGATGGCTTTGCACCACTGCCTATGTTGATCTAGCGAGAACCTTTTTTGAAATCTTAGCTTTAAAATTTTTTTTAGACTGGCAGCAATTAAAAAAAAGAAAATCATTAATGTTGACAGGAATAATGATTGGTTTAGCAATTTCAACCAAATTGCTGGCAGTTTATAGCTTAATTACTTTTGGGTTGTTAATTGTCTTATTAGAAAAAAGAAAAAGAATAGCCTCGATTTTATGGCTTTGTTTACCGAGCTTATTGATAATTTTACCCTGGCTTATAAGAAGTTTTATTTATACAGGTAACCCGGTTTACCCATTGTTGACAACTTGGTTTTTTAAAGCCCAAAGCAATGGCTTAAATTTAAGCGATTGGTTATTAAGCCGCCAGCCAATTAATTTTATAAAAGTCCTGCTAAAAACCACGTTTACTACCGGCGATATTTTATCGCCAATAATAATTATTGGCCTACCTTTAATATTATTTAAAATTAAAAGAAGTAAAGAAGTTTTGGTTGTTGGTTTATATTTTTTATTTAGTTTTTTGCTTTTCTTTTTAACACCGTTAAATGATAATCGTTTTTTATTACCTTATTTAGGAGGATTTATTTATCTTTTATTAGTAGTAGTTTCTGCTTTAAAAGCAGAAGAGATAGGAATTAAAAAAATATTTTATATCAGTGTTTTTTTAGTGGCTTTATTAAATCTTGGTAGTAGGGGGGTTAGCAATAAGAAATTTTTAGCCATAATTTTGGACCGGCAGACAAAAGCAGATTTTTTTGGTCAATATTTAAATTTTGAAGCCGGTAATTTTTATGATTTAGACGGCTGGTTTAAAAACAATATTAAAAAAGATGATAAGGTATTAATTATGGGCGTCCATAATTTATATTATGTTGATTTTCCATTTGATCATATAAGCTGGGCTAAAAAAGGCACTTATTATTCTCATATTTTGGTGCAAAATCAATCACTGCCAGAAATTTTTGGTAATCTAGCTTTGCTTTATGAGAATGATAAAATGAAGATAAAAGTTTATTCTTTTAAAGAGAATCTTATATGAGTTTAGAAATTTTATTAGTTTTATTATTATTAATTATTTTCCCATTAGGACAATTAACCAGATTGCCCTTAAATATTCCCCAAGTCAATATTTATTGCCATGATTTAATTATTGTTTTATTAGTTTTAATTTGGTTAAGCAAAAAAATCTTTGCTAAAGAAAGAATATCTTGGCCGTTTTTAACAAAGCCGATTTTATCTTTTGTGATTATCAGTTGTTTTTCATTGGTTTTGGTTTTCCCCTATCGCCAAAGAGGGGAATTAGTCATTGCTTTTTTTTATCTTCTTCGCTGGATAATTTATAGTGGGCTATATTTTGTTTTAACAGATATACTGAAAAAAAATAATCAGTTAAGAAATAAACTTTATAAGTTAATGGTTAGCGCCGGAATTATAGCGGCCGCCTTGGGACTAATACAATATATTTTTCTTCCTGATATTAGACCGTTGACTGTTTTTGGCTGGGATCCTCATTACGGGCGGGTAGTAGGAAGTTATCTTGATCCGGGTTTTACCGCCTTGATTTATGTTTTGGCTTTAATTTTGATTGGCACAAATTTGGGCTACGGGATTATCTTTGTTTTTGTTTATTTAGCTTTGGCTTTAACTTACAGCCGAAGCGGCTATTTGGCTTATTTAACAGGAATGACGATTATAGCCTGGTATAAAAAATCAATAAAATTTTGGCTGATTGTTTTAAGTGCAGGTATTTTAACCATATTGTTACTGCCTCGGCCAAAAGGCGAAGGAGTAAAGCTGGAAAGGCAAAGTACAATTTGGGCGAGAATTAATAATTGGAAGCAAGCATTAACCATTAGCAGCAGTAAACCTGTTTTTGGGGTTGGTTTTAATACTTATCGCTATGTGCAAAAAGAATGGGGATTTTTGGATGCTTCTGACTGGCAGGTAAGTCATGCGGGAGCAGGAGCGGATAATTCATTTTTATTTGTGTTAGCAACAACCGGAATTATAGGGTTAATAAGTTATTTAGGTATTATTGGGCAAATTAAGAAAAGATTTTGGGAAAGAAAAAACATAACCATAATAAGCACAATCGGAGCAGTTATGGTTCATGCGTTATTTAATAATTCGCTTTTCTATTCTTGGGTGATGATTTGGCTTTGGCTAATAATAGCCTTAAACGAAGAGGTTAAGGACTATAAGTAACTTTTATTTCCTTAGTGGTTTCATTGCCGGCTTTATCTTTGGCTTGGACTTTAATATTATTTTCGCCTTCATTAAGCCTAATTAGACTGGAAAATTTTCCTTCAGAATCAGCGTAGGCCAGCCGATCATTAACTAAAATATCAAGATTGGATTCACTTTGTCCATTAACAGTAATTTCTCTATCTTTATCAAAGAATTTATCCTGATCATTAGGGGAAAGAATATTTAAGTCCGGTGGTTGATTATCAAAGACAACAATTGATTCACTGGAGAACTGGCTTTCATTACCGCTAGCATCAGCGGCTTTAGTTTTTATTTTATTTTCATTTGAAGAAAGATTAATTTGGTCAAAAACAAAACTGCCGTCTTTGCCAGTGACTACTTCTTTAGCAATTTCTCCATTAAGAAAAAGTTTAATGGTTGTGCCTTCTTCACTAAAGCCGGTAATAGTAATATTAGTACTGTTAGTTGCTTCTGGTAATGGTTGAAGCACCGGTGTTGGAGGAGAAATGGTATCAATGTTTTCTATTTTTTGGCCGGAAGATTTAAGATCACCTAAAAAAGTGACCAATTTAACTAAAGCAGGCAGTCCTAAAAATATAAGGATAATAATAGTGACAAAAGTAAGAGCACTAAAAAGAAGAGCTTGTTTAAAACTGCGTTTTTCTTCTATTTTGGTTAATCGACTTTTCATCATTTTGAGCCGCCTCTCGGAATCGAACCGAGGACCTTTGTCCCGATTTTTGCCTCAATTAAATTCTCAATAATTTTTCTTTTTTTATAAGATTTAATTTGTTTTTCTCTTTGAAAAGCTTGGGCATAAGTATTATATACTTCATGATAAACAATTTTCCATGGTCTTTTAGTTTTTGAGTATTTTGATTTTCCCTGATTATGTTGTTTAAGACGGTTTACTAAATTTTTAGTACTTCCAACATAGAACGAATTATCTTTTAAACTTTGAAGAATATATAAATAGTACATTCTGAGCCCCCCCGGGGAATTGAACCCCGCTCTGAGACTTACGAAGTCTCTGCATCACCGCAATGCTTGGGAGGCAAAAATCGCGGATTCTCGTTCCGACCAAAGGTCGAGAACGGAACTCTACCGTCTGAGCTAAGGCGGCACGCTTCACTCCGTTCAGCGTAAACTCATTCAATATAAACTTCTTTATTTTAGCAGATATTTTAAATTAATGGTAAAATTTAATATGGTGAAGAAAGAAAATAGCTTACCCCGGAATGAAACTACCAACAGGAGAGAATAAAGGCATGAGAATTGGGAAGAAATTTATTTACTTAGGCTTGGTTTTGTTTATATTAATTGCCTTGGTTACTGGTGGTTGGCTATATTTTAACCAGACTAAAATACCAATGATATCGCCACTTATTTCTGGAGGCTTTTGGCCTTTTGCTAAAAAAAGACAAATGAAAGTAACTGCTTTTTTGCCTTATTGGAACATAAAAGACGATTATAAAATAGACTGGAATGCTTTGGATACACTTATTTATTTTGCTTTATTAGTAGATCAAAATGGTTCTATCCTGCATCAAGAAAACGGAGAAATGGAACCAGGTTGGCGTAATTTTCGAAGTAGTAAAGTACAAGAAGTGTTACAGTTAGCTAAAAAAAGAGGCAAAAAAGTAGGTATTAGTATTGCTGCATTTGATGATGAAGTGCTGATCGGAATACCGGCTGATCCAGGTAAACAACAAACCCTTATAAATGAAATAAACGGACTTATTGATACCTATGGTTTTAATCATATAAATATTGATTTTGAGTATTTTCCCGAAGAGGATGATAACGAATTTGGTCAAAATTTTAATATTTTTCTGGATGCCTTACGCCGGGCCATAAAACAAAAAAATGACAATATTGTTTTATCAGTAGATATTTATCCTAAGGCGGTTATTAAAAATACACCTTATAAAGTAAGGGAAATGAGTACCATTGCTGATGAAACTATTTTAATGGCTTATGATTTTTTTAATGTGTTATCTAAGAACGCAGGTCCGGTAGCACCTTTAAGAACTGATAATGAAAAGGAATACAGTATTACTCAAACAATGCAAGCTTATATAGGGAAAATAGAAATGGATAAATTAACTTTGGGTATACCGCTTTATGGTTATGAATGGCAAACTATTGATGATCGTTGGCGAAGTTCTGTTGTGCCAAGAAGCGGCCAAACAGCCAGTTATAAAAGAGTAAAAGAATTAATTGAGGATAAAGAGTTAGCCGTTAATTGGGATGCGACAGCTTCAAGTCCCTGGCTTTGTTATAAAGAAGAAGGAGAATTGCATCAAATTTATTTTGAAAATTTGAAATCTTTAAAACTTAAAATCCAACTGGCTCAACAACTGCATTTGGGCGGTGTTAGCTTCTGGGCATTGGGATATGAGGGAAATAATAAGGAAATTTGGGACTATATTAAGAAGCTAGAATAAAAGTGACTTTTTTGTTAGATAATATTACTTTGAAAACCACACCGTTCCTGTTTCTCTGTTTTGAGCCTTTAACCCTCTTTCTATTAACTTTTGCGTAAAGTTAATAAAATAATCACCTAATGACATTTCTCTACCTTCAAAAGTGATTCTAGCTTTGCCATTCTCATCCACCAGTTTATACTCCCAACCTTTTATTAGACCGTTTCCTCCTAAAGGATTGTCTTTGCTGGGAGGCCAGAGAATATCCTTTGACCAACGTGTATTATATGGGGCAAAATGAACTGCTATTCCTCGAGAGGTTTGATGAAAAACGCGTCCGACGCTATATTTTTTAACTGACGTACCTGCCCAAAACTCAAAGTCTAAGCCGAGCGTATCTAGCGCTAATCTCTCTTCATCTTTAGGTTCCCTTTGGGAGATAGTTAACTGTCCTTCAGTAGGACCATAAGGAAAAATCATTGAGATTTGTCTTGTTCTTATGTCAGGATCGACCTTAGATACCATCCATGTTTCAGTATGCAGTATCAAGTTTACTGTGGGAATACCTATTGTTTTAGCCGCTCCATCTAGTAAATTTGATACTGCCCTATAAAATTCTAGTACGGCTTCATCATTTTTTACTTCCCATGGTTTCCTAGCTTCTGGAATAATTGCAGGTTCTGTTGTTCCTAACCCAGCTCGCTGTTTTTCTGCCGCTAAATCATAAAGGCCTCCAAGCGCTTGAAGTAAACCAGGTTCAATACAAGGCAAGGCTCGAAACCTTCCCTCTAATTCTTCCATTAAAACTGGTGTTGAAAATTGTCCTAGTGGTCTTCTTTCTGTTTCTGTAGACATAGTTTAAATAACTATTTAGGGAGAATTATAACATTATAGGATATTTTTAGCAAATAAGATTTGATCGCTGGTAATTTTTACCAACAACAGCTCCAGCTAAAAGAATTAAAACTATTCTTGAAGTCATTTTAAAATCACCCCAGTCTAATATTAGTTATAGTAGATATTGAGGAAAAATGGGGTTTGGGATAGAATAAAATAACTAAAGTAAAACTAATCTTTACGTCTCAATCGATAAAACCATGCAATCTAATAATAACCATTTTAATGAAGAAAAAAATTTATTAGATATAGAAATTGAGAGGCAATATACTCCAACAGGTAAAATTTCTTCTGTATTAGCTGGTTATGTAAAACATAAGGGTTTAGGGATTGAAAAGAAATTTGTTGATGGAGATGTTAACCATCTTCGTTCAAGACTAGAAAAACAGGGGGAATTATGGCAAGCCGAGTGGGAAGCAAAACAAGATACAAGACAAGCAAAAGACACTCTTGACGAACTCAATAAAATTTTAATTAACGGACTTGAAAAAGATTTAACTCTCGATTGGAATAAGCTTAAAGATAAAACAGAATTTTCACAGCAAAAACCTCAATTTAATGAAAAAAGACCTGTTTTAGAAGATTTCTCTTCAAAACCTAACCCTATTGATAGATTAATAAATATATTTATTAAAACTTGGATCGAAAATAAATTGCTAGAACAGAAGAATAACCACAAACAAGCTTTAGGTAACTGGAAAGAAAATAAGTCCAAATTTGAAAATAATTTAGCAAAATGGCAAAAGGCCAAAGATTTATATACTAAAAATCAAGAAAAATTTAATATAAAAATAGATCAAGTTAAAACCGACTATTATGAAAGTAAAACAAGCGGTATAGAAAAATACTACAAATTTTTACTAGGATCCTCAAAATATCCGATATCGTTTCCTAAAAAAATCTTCTATCAGTATAAAAAAACTAACAAAATTTTAATTATTGAATATTTTTTGCCAGATTTATATGAAATTCCTGATATTAAAGAAATGAAATTTGTTAGATCAATAAATGAGTTTAGAAAAATTAAAATCGTAGAATCTCAACTTAGAATAATTTATGATTCAGTTATATATCAAATCACCTTACGAACTATCTACGAAATATTCAAATACGATCTAATTAATGCAATCGATATGGTTGTATTTAATGGATGGGTAAATACTCTAAATCAAGCAACTGGTAATAGACAGAATGTCTGTATTCTCTCCATTGAAGTAAGAGGAGATGAATTTATGAGCATCAATTTCAAAAATGTCGACCCCAGAGTCTGCTTTAAAAGCCTTAAGGGCATAGCGGCTACTAAGTTGAGTAACTTAGCTCCAATCGCCCCAATCTTAAATATTGATAAGAAAGACAAAAGATTTATACAAGAGATGGAAGTTATTGACAATTTAGATGATTCTACAAATATCGCCGCAATGGATTGGCAGGATTTCGAACACTTAGTAAGAGAACTTTTTGAAAAAGAGTATCAAGATATTGGTGGTGAAGTAAAAGTAACGCAATCCAGTCGTGATAAGGGAGTTGATGCTGTAATATTCGATCCCGACCCAATTAAAGGTGGAAAAATAATCTTACAAGCAAAAAGATACACAAATACAGTAAAAATTGAGTCAGTTAGAGCATTATATGGTATTATGCAAG
>Ga0315288_10001084_pt1 | contig 34786 bp, 29 predicted proteins | sample YL17G11_20_MG_FD_203454 | JGI IMG/M metagenome (GOLD analysis project Ga0315288, IMG submission 203454) | Sediment microbial communities from Yellowstone Lake, YNP, Wyoming, USA - YL17G11_20 | ecosystem: Environmental > Aquatic > Freshwater > Lake > Sediment | place: USA: Wyoming | collected...
ATTGATGAGCATCAGAAGAATCTGCTTTATACTCTGTGGATTAGCGCTTCTGGCAATTCCGGTTGCACTTGTTTTGTCCGGGCCGGAGGATGCGCAACCGAAGCCGGAGCAACCCGCGACCGCAGTTGCGAGCGAGGATCTCTCAGGCTGTAAGCATCCGTGCGGTACGCAGACAATACCATCGGCCTCGTCTCCCCTGCGCGGCGAATTGAAAGGAACAGCGTTCAATTTTGAAACCAGGCAACTGACCCTTGACCCATTTACCCGCGACAACAAGAAAGCGGGCACTTACGAGAACCTCATTAAGACATTTCGTGAGGAGAAAATCGGCGACATCTTCTTCGAATCAGTTGAAGGGCCGTATTTTGTTGTGCTGTCCGGCAGAGTTGCCGATTTGGGCGAGCATTATCTCTACGAATTCGATTCAAAGGAAATCGCCCGCCCCGATATCTTCAAGGGAGTTGAGGCACATGGTCACGGCGGCGAAGGGCTTATACCGAAGATTCAACTGGGCCACTGCTACGCGCTCGAAACCGTGAGCGGGAAGATTGTCTTGATGCGCCTTGTCTCGCTGAGAGATCGCGCCGCCACCGTTCAGTGGATTCTCGACGACACCGGCAAGAGAACGTTTACCATTCCCAAGGGCAAACTTATCGAGCCGCCGCCGGAAGGCGGCCAAGTTACAGGACCGACTCTGAAATGGGACCCGCAGATCAGCGAGAACATCAAAGCAAATAGCGAGTACTACAAGTATGTGATTGACCAACTCCTGAAGACTGTTCGTGACGAGAAGGCAAGCGAGGACAACCGCGCAGCCGCCATCAAAGCATTGGGAGAATATCGGCCCGCTGAAGCAGTTGACGATCTGTTCAAATTCCTTGACGCCCAAAGCAAGATGAAAGACGAAGCGTTGGTCGCGCTGATAAAGATTGACAAGCCCGCCAGCCGTCGCGCAGTGGACTTGATAAAAGAAGCGAAGGACCCCGGGAAAATAACGACATATGTCACGATAATTCGCGGCGTCGAAGGGGATAGATTGGCAAAGGCGATTCTGGAGAACCAGATGTCGAAGGAACTCAAAGCCGCCGGAGAAAATCCTGATGCAACCAACCCGAACAAAATCGCGGCTGACAACTTCAAAACGGCCATTGACCTGCTCGGAAAGAGCGAGACAACGCCAACGGAATAAGAAGCCGAACCAGATTCCGCAATGAGATTTCAAACCAAAAAAAGAGCGCCCCGATGAATCGGGGCCGCCTCTTTTTTATATACAATGTATGCAACCAATTCGCCGCCGGATTTCGCGCCAACTGAATTTTACTTGCTAAACCATTGCTTCCAGTTTTTTGGCCAACCGAGGAGCAACAGCAGGGCAAGCGGCGCGCCCCAGTTTGCCCAACGTTCGAAGAAATCCCACCACTCCTTTCCGACGATGGGACGGACAAGCGCCGTCCAAAATCCCCATATCGCCGCCCACAAAACAATCGCGCGCAGCGGCCGCACCAGAATAATCAACGCAACGAGCATATCCGCCAGACCGATTAGTGTCAGAAAAGTCGCTGCTGTGCCCTGTCCCGCGCCCGTGAGCAGGCGAATCCAGCCATTCCACTCTGGCTGGCCCTGAAGCGCGAAAGCACCGTGACCAACGAACTCACCGGCGACGGCAATGCGCAAAATCCACTCAATTTTCTTGGAGTTTTCCATAATATCCCCTGTTTATTGATTAAAGATCGAAGAGCGGAGTCGCGTTGCTTGCGCCCTTGATTCCCTATCATCCTCAAGCCTTAAAAAAGAGGCACCCATCACGGACGCCTCTTTTTGTTCATGTACCCCCAACGGGAGTCGAACCCGTGTCTTCAGACTGAGAATCTGACATCCTGGGCCACTAGACGATGGGGGCATCTTCCCTCGATAGTGGAGCGCTATTCTAAGCGAAACCGCCGCCAGGTCAAGCGAAAAAGGCTTGAGGCCTGAGACTTGCGGTGGTGAGGGATGAGGGATGAGGGATGCGTGGTGCGTAGTATTTTCATAACTTATGAAATATAAAGTTATGGCCGCCGGGATTACGAGCACTTTCACATGCACATACCAGCACGTCGGGGTTTTCGAGATGTCAGAGCCAGCCGTGCGCGCGGTACCAATCCGCCGTCATGCGCGCGCCTTCCTTCAAGCCCACCTTCGGCGCAAAACCCAACTCCCTCTTCGCGCGCTCACACGAGCAGGTCCAGTATCTCTCCGCCACCTCGGTCGTGCGCGAAACGGTGAGCATGGGCGGCCTCTCCCGCAACCCCAGCGCCCGCTGAACCGATGCGACCGCCATAATCCACCTTCCGAGCATCTTCACGGTCTTACCGTGAAGCCGCAATTTTATCACGCGCGTCCCGACCGCCTCGGCAATGGCGTCCGTAACTTCATCCCACGTGTGCACCTTATCGGAGCATATAAAGTAAGTCCTTCCCGCTGATTTGTCCGACAGGCCCGCAAGCGCAATCCCGGCCGCCACGTCGGCGGCGTAGGTGGCGACGAGTTTCGCGGGGCGGAAGCCGACTATTGTCGCGACATGCCTCCTTGCGTCCTGAAAGAAGTACAGGCCGTCGCGGTCGCGCGGGCCGTAAACGTCCGTCGGGCGGACGATGGTAACCGGCAGGCGGTCCTCGAACTTATGCGCGAACTTCTCCGCCAGCAGTTTGCTCCGGCCGTAAGCGCTTACCGGGCAAGACGGCATGTCCTCGGTAATCATGACCCCGTTCGGGCTGGGGCCGGCGGCGGCCTGGCTGCTTACAAGGAGGAATTTGCGGATGGAGTTCTTTCGCGCGGCGCAGGCCCGGAGCATGTTGAGCGTGCCGATGGCGTTGGTTTCAATGTAGGCCCTCTCGTCCCAGGCGCGGGTAACGCCGGCGGCGTGAAAAATATATTCCTGTCCCTCAATCGCCGCGGGCAGTGAAGAGGGATCGCGCGCCTCGCCGTAAGCAAGGCGTATCGGCAGTCCTTTGAGCCACCTCAGATCGCTGGTCTTCCGCACCAGACAGGTTACCTCGTGGCCAAGCGAGACAAGATGCTCGACAAGGTGACTGCCCACAAAGCCGTTTCCTCCGGTCACAAGGACGCGCGCCATGCCGCTCCTTCCATAGGTGAAAGTCAAGGGCCTTGTCAGACCTGTCCGACAAGTCTGACACGTCCGACCTCAAGTCGCAAGCCCGGATTATATTGCATGCTCACAATGGTATCAAGTTTCACCGTCAACTTGTCGATATTCGAGACACGGTAAAAAGTTTATGGCTCAAGTAATAGATTTCAGGGGTGAATGCCATGACTATCATTTCAATGGGATTGTGGCTGTCGATCCTCATTCTCATCGCCTTCACGGTTGACAGGCTCTTCGTCAAGGGCATCAAACTGGGGGCGTACCGTTTCTTCGTGGGGCCGGCGGCGCTGGTGCACAACATCAGCCAGGTCATCGCGTGCCTGCTCACCGGCGCACACGTCAAGAGCGTGAAACTCGCGGACCCCAAGACCGGCAGGGTGGAACACGAGAGACCGAAACTCCGCGGCATCGGGGATGTCATCATCGCAATTGCTCCCCTTATCGCATGCGGCGCGGTGTTGATATTCATACCGGGCCTTTTCAAAGAATCCCTCAGCATCGCCCCGCCGTTGCCGAAACTCGTCGACACCACGCCGAACTCATTTGAGAACATAGGGTACGGCCTTCTGGCCACATGCAAGGGCGCTCTTCAGCACCTCTGGGCGGCCAACTATTCTCTCCCGTTTGCCGCATTCCTGTACGTCGGGCTTATCTTCACGATAGGGCTTACCCCCGACAAGGGCAAACTCATCTACGCCATCTTTGCCGTTGCCGCATTCACGGCGGGCGCATACTTCCTTGACGGCAAGATGAACGGCGCCATTGAGAAGTTCATCATTAACACGCTGTGGGTGCCGCTGAGTTTCGCCATGCCGCTTGCGCTGATATTCCTGGCCCTGGCGATTGCGCTCTCCATACTTGCGAGCGCGTTCATCTCGAAAAAGAAACCCAGCAGTTCCGTACAACCCGCAAAGTAGGCTTGAGGTCGGACAGGTCGGACGCGTCAGACAGGTCGGACGCTTATGCGAGGTCGTAATCCTTGAGTTTCCGGTAGAGGGTGCGCAGGCTTATATCCAGCACGTCGGCGGCCTGGCGGCGGTTGCCGTTTGCGCGTTCGAGCGCGGCCTTGATGAGCCGCTTTTCGTTCTCCGCAAGTGAGAGGTTCGCGGGGGGCGCACATTCTTCTTCCTCAAACGCCACGGATTCCCGGGCGATGTTCGCCGGAATGTCCCTCACCGTGAGCCTCTTGTCCCGCGCGATCACAACCATGCTCTCCACGCAGTTCCTCAGTTCCCGCACGTTCCCCGGCCAGCGGTAGGCCTGCAGAACGGAGTATATCGCCGGATCGATTTCATTTATCGGCTTCTCATGGCTTTCCGAAAATTCCCGCGCGAAGGCCTGCGCCATCAGCGGAATGTCCTCGGCGCGCTCCCGCAGCGGCGGCAGGTGAATCGTTACGACCTTGAGCCGATAATACAGGTCTTCGCGGAACCGCTTCTTTGCGACAAGCGCTTCGAGAGCCTAGTTCGTGGCGGCGATGAGGCGTACGTTGACGGAGACAGGGGTGTTGCTGCCGACGCGCATTATCTCGCGCGTTTCGATTACGCGCAGGAGTTTCACCTGCGTCGAAAGGGGAATGTCTCCTATCTCGTCCAGAAACAGCGTCCCGCCGTCGGCGTATTCAAACCTGCCCTTGCGCTGGCCGATTGCGCCGGTGAAGGCGCCTTTTTCATGGCCGAAAAGTTCGCTCTCGAGCACCCCCTCCGAGAGCGCCGCGCAGTTCAGCGCGACGAACGGCCCGCGCCTGCGCTGGCTGTTGGCGTGAATCGCGGCGGCCACGAGTTCCTTGCCCGTGCCCGACTCGCCGGTAATGAGGACCGTCGCGTTCGTGGCCGAGATTTGCCGCAGCAGGTCGAAAATCTCCTGCATCTTGGGGGAATTCCCGATAATCTGGCGGAAGCCGAACTTGCTGTCCAGGCGCGATTGGAGCGCAACGTTGTCTCGGGCAAGGCGGACTTTCTCGCTGGCCCGGTCAGTCACCGCGCGGAGTTCCGCGAAATTCAGCGGCTTGCGCAGATAGGTCGCGGCGCCATCCTTCATCGCGGCAACCGCCGTCTCGACCGTGCCGAAGCCGGTAACCATTATGACCTCGCTGTCCGGCAGGTTCTTGCGGGCGTAGCGCAGGATGTCCATCCCGTCGCCGTCTTTCATGACGAGGTCCGTTATGATGACCTCCGGCTCCATCTCGTCGATCCAGCGCTTCCCTTCCTTTACGGAGTTGGCGGTGATGCAGCGGTAGCCGGATGTTGCCAGGGTTTCCGCGGTAACGTCGGCGGCGTTTCTCTCATCGTCGATAATGAGGACTTTCATGCCGTCGCTCATTGCCCGCCTCCCGTTTCCGCCTGCGCGAGGGTAATCCTGAAACTCGTGCCCTTGCCGACGGTGCTGAAGACCTCGATGATCCCGCCGTGGGCTTCGATTATTCTCTTCGTCGTCGGCAGTCCCAAACCCGAACCGCTCGCCTTGGTGCTGTAAAAAGCGTCAAAGATTTTCGGCAACACATCGGGCGGAATGCCGACGCCGGTGTCGGAGACGTCAATCGAAGCAAGGCCCTTTTGCAGCGACGTCTTCACAAGGATGTCGCGCGCGCCCCCGGCGAGGCTCGCTGAAGGCGGCGCGCCCCCGGGCGAGTCGGCGGCGTCGGGAATGGCCTGCTGGGCGTTCAGAAAAATGTTGAGCAGCGCCTGCTTGAAAAGGTCGCGGTCGATGTTACAGTCAAGCGGTCGCGGGAAAAAACTGGTGAGAATGCGGATGTCGCGGGAGACGGCGTCGGGCCTGACGAAATCCACCACCTCCTCAACCACCGTATTGAGGTCGGCCGCTTCAAGCCGCAGCGTCCCCGGCCGCGCGAAACGCAGGAAATCATCAAGGGTGTCGCGCAGTCGCTGGGCTTCCTGCTTGAGGATTTCGATCTTCTGCAGCAGGCGGCGTTCCTTGGGCGTGGCGGGGTCCTGCCATTCCTCCTGAAGCAACTGAAGATTCATGTAAATCACGTTCAGGGGGTTCTTGATTTCATGGGCAAGCCTGCCGGCCATGACGGCTATGGAGTCCATCTCCGCGCCGCCGGGGGCGGGGGCCGGCTGGTCTGTTTTCTCTTTCAGTCCCATGCTGTCCTTACAGTCGTTGCAAAAAGGCCGCGAATTATAACCCTTCAAAAATTATAACAGTTTCACCGTTCAAATTCTACCGCCGCGCAATTTGTGCCAGCCCGGCGGCGGCGCGCAAGATGCCCCGTCAAGAGGAAATTATGAACGTTGACTTTTGACCGAAGGCCTTTATACTGTAGGCAACCATTTCCCATGAGGAGCCGATTCCATGAAGTGGGTGCTGCTGGCATGTTCTCCGATACCCGGTCTGGTACAGTTCATCTGCGGCCGTTACAGCCGCGGGGTCATACTGTTGCTGGCCGGAATATTGGGGCTGAACGGCATAGTCGTCCTTGGGCCGGGACTAAGGCCCGTGAGCGCGGGGCTTACCGTTTCCGCGATATCATGGTTCCTGCTTGTCGGAACGGCAGGGGCGAGCGTGCTTGACACGATCCGCCACGTGGTTCTGCTCGACCGCGACAAACTCGCAAAGGACAAGCGCCGCCTGATGGACAAAGGAATCGAGTGCTACCTGAAAGGGGACTCCGAGGGCGCGGCGCTTTACTTCACGCAACTGGCGCATATCGACCCGCAGGACGCCGACTCGCGGATATACCTTGCCTCCGCGCTCAAGGCAATGGGGGACCTCCCCGGCGCGCGCAGGAATTTCAAGCGCGCCGCGGCGCTCAACAACGCCAAGTGGTCGTGGGAAGTCTCGCTCGCCCTGAAAGAGATGGAGCAGGTCAAGGAATAGGTCATCAAAGGAGCGTCAAGGGATTAGGGGCTGGCGGTTAGTGGTTGGTGATTTTTTTCACTAATCACGCATCACTAAACACTATTGCCTCAAGCCTCACACCTCGCTTCCTCAAGTCCGCCTCGTCCGCCGAAGAGCGAGACGGGCGAGACCTCGCTCTTTAGGCGGGCCTCAAGCCTTCTTTGCCCTTTCACCTATAAACAACCCCGACCGCCCGCGCCTTTGGGGGCTGAGGGCGATCGGGGTCTTGTCACAAAACGCGTTCCGCCTTCAAGGCGTTTCGATCAGGGTATGACCATCTTGATGCTCATGCCCTCGTTGTCCGCGGCGACGCCCACATACATAGCGGGCGTGTAATTGGACATCACTTTGAGGAGAGCGGCGACCTTCGTGAGCATTTCCTTGTCCTTTCCGCCGTGATGAGGCGGCATCGGGAAATTCTCAGGCGGGAGCGGTTCCTCCTCTCCGTTCGGGACTACTTCTTCATTATTTGTGTCCTGTTCATCGAGATTCGCGTCTTCTTCGGTCGGTCCTTCTTCACTTAGCCCGGCGTCTTCGCCATCCGCCTCGGCGCTGCCTTCCTCGGGCTTTGCCTCAGGCGGAGCCGGCGTCGTGCCGCCGTCCCTTATAAACGCAGCCAGAGCAGCCAGGGCAAACGGCGTATCGGGCGCGGGGACTTCCTCGCCATCCATGCCTTCCGGAGGATTAGGACCTTGCGGCTTCCCTATGCCGCCCCCGATGGCGTCCTGCCACTTTTCGAGGTTTTCCATCACGTTCGCAACGTCTTTCATGTTGACGTAGAAGAGCGCGGCGTTGTTCCCGCCGAGGAGCGCCGTAGCCTTCTTGAAGTGGTCGGCATCGGTCATCTTGGCGCCTTCGCCGTCCATGGTATCAAGAACTTCCCCCATGGTGCGGCTGCCGTTGGCGATGATGCAATACTTGTCGGTCATGCAGACCGCCGCCGTCGGGAGGATGTTTATCTGATGCTTTGCGGTTCCGTATTCCTCAATTTCGGGTTTCAACTTCTGGGTCTCATATATCTTGGCGAGGATTTGTTCCGCCTTCGCCTTGTCCTTGAGTTCCGCGACCAGGGCCACCGGAACCGGCAGGCCCTTCGCGTCGCCCTGGAGCGACGGCGAGGTCATGACGATCGTCATCTCCCCGCCAAGCGCGGCAAGAATGTCCTCAACTTTTACGCCCATGCTCTTCTCGGAATCCTGGAGGTCCTTGTTGAAACTGTCGTATTTCGCCTTGTCGGTGTCCTTCAGGACGGACACGAACCAATTCCACAGCCCCACCGGCTCAACGGAAACCGAGGCAAACGCAAACGACTTCTTGCCGACGCCATCCAGCGTGGCGAAGTTAGCGCGGCCGTTCTGCAAGGGCTTGAGCAGGCCGAACTTCCCGTCCGGGCAATACAGGTAAATCTGGCTCATGGCGCCGTTTTCATCCATCCAGTCAGCGCCGACAATCGCCTTCAGGCTGTCGAAGTTCAGGGCCTTCATTACGCCGGCGGCATCCGGCTGCTGTTCCACCTGCTTCTGGAACCGAGCAACACTCTCGCCGGCATTCAGGAACATGGCGTTAAGGCGCTTGTCGCCGAGTTTCGCCATTGCCTTGGTGTAAAGATCGCTCTTGGCCAGCGAATCATCGCCCTTGCCGTTGATGTAGTTGATTATCTTCTCCGCAAGGGCCTCATCGGTGGCGAAGACGGTCATGTCGCCCTGTTCGAACAGGTAAATGCCGGTTACGCCCGACATGCCTGGGTTCAAGTCCGCGTAGAAAACAGCCTTTACGCCGGCGATGTTGACCTCTTTCTTGTCAACGGCCTTGTTTGGCCCCGGTTCGCTGGCTATATCCATCGCCTTGATTACCTTGTCCAGTACGGGCTTTATCTCGGCGTTGGACTTGTCAGCGTAGATAGCGCCTTCCACCTGGGGCATCATGGGAAGCTTGGTCCCGGGCGGCAAGCCTTCCATCTTCATCTTCATTTCCACCATCTTCACGTTCAGCGCAATGGCGAATCCGCCGTGTTTCAGCGCGAAAAGATCCTTCCACGTCAGTCCGGCCTTACTGGCGGGATTATCCTTTTCCACCTTCATCGGCATCGAAGCGAAGAATTCATCCATCACTTTCATGAACTGCTCGTCCTGCATGATTTTGGAAGAAGGCGCCGCATCGATTTTCGCCGCTGTTTCCGCGGAATACGGGAAACCGTAATAGAGGAGGAAGTCTCCCGGCACATATTGGGCGTAATCCGTCACTGCGGCCTCCGCCGTCATTGCGAGGCATGCCAATGCCGCGGAAATCACTGTAAGCATCAATTTGCGTCTTGACATCGATCACTCCTTAAAAATGTTGTTAAAAACAACTCGAATATTTTCTCCGGCGGTTCAGCCGTTTTTTTCGCTTGCGCGGGAGATGAGATAATTATACCTGTCTTCGCAAGTCATGCAAGGTTTTCGACACATCGGTCGGCGGTCCTGCCCGCATTCGCCGCTTATTCTACGCGCATGCGGACGGTTATTCAAAGGAATTTGCCAACATTAGATTTCGCTCACCGGATTTGAAGTTTATCAACCGCTGGATTATACTATGGTTTTCGCCGCGCCCTCCGCGCCCTCGGAAAGGGGGCCGCGGCAAAACAGGTTTAACCAAAAGCGCGAGTAAATCTTCGGGAAACTCATTGCATGTTGCGCTTCGGATGCCATAACTTCATCAACTCCCTGCCAATCCTTTACGGGTTGAAAAGGAAGCCCGCGGAATGCTTCCTCACACTCGACAACCCCAGGGTGATAGCGCGGCTTCTTCGCGAAGGAAGTCTCGACATCGCAATCGTGCCGGCCATCGAATACCTGCTCAACGCGGATTACCTTGTCGTGCCCGATGTCTGTATCGCCGCGAAAGGGCCGGTGGCAAGCGTAAACCTCTACCACCGCAAACCACCTGAAGAGATCCGTCACATCGCGCTTGATTCCTCCTCGCTCACGAGCGTCGTCCTCATTAAAATCATCATGGAGAAGTGCTTTAAGGTCCGGCCGGCGTATTCCTCCGCGAACATGACAAGGATGGAGGACGTGGCGCGCGCGAAAGCCGACGCAGTGCTGGTCATAGGCGACGAGGCGCTGAACCCGCCGCCCGCCGGCTACGGGGTCCTCGACCTCGCCGAGCAATGGCGCCGAATGACCAATCTGCCCTTTGTCTTCGCCATGTGCTGTACGCGCAGGGGGACGGACCTTGGAGGATTTGAAGAGACCCTGCGGGCATCTCTCGCGGAGGGGTTGGCGCACGTTACGGAGATAGCCGCCGAAGCCGCCGCGCAGTCCGCCCTGCCCGCCGAGCGCGTGAAATCTTACCTCACCCAAAACCTCCGCTACGTCACCGGGAAAGAGGAACGGGAAGGGTTGAAACGCTTTTACGCCGAAGCCGTCGCGGCGAGGTTGTGCCCGAAGGAGCGCGAATTTGAATTCTACCCCGGCTGACATATTGAGCGGTTTTAAGACCGGCGACGCTCCGCGGCTTACGGACGCGGAGGCAGCGGCGCTGCTCCGCTGCGGCGATCTCACGGCGCTGGGACAGGCGGCGAACGCCGTCAGGCAAAGGCTCCATCCGGGAAACATTGTCACCTTCGTCGCAGACCGCAACATCAACTACACGAACATATGCGTTTCGCGCTGCAAATTCTGCGCGTTCTGGCGGGACAAGGAAGACGGCTACGTCCTGACCAAAGACGAACTCGCGAAAAAAATCAAGGAAACCATCGAAGCCGGCGGGACGCAGATACTCCTGCAGGGCGGCCTGCATCCGGACCTGCGGCTGGATTTCTACATCGACCTCCTCAAGTTCATCAAAAGCAACTTCGACATCCACGTCCACGCCTTCTCGCCGCCGGAGATAATCCATTTCGCCCGGCTTAACGGCATGCCGGTGCGCAACGTGATAGCGGAACTGCGCAAGGCCGGGCTGGACTCAATACCGGGCGGGGGCGCGGAGATTCTCAGCAACGCGGTGCGCTCCCTGGTCAGCCCGCACAAATGCACCGCCGACGAGTGGATAGCCGTCATGCGCGAGGCGCATCTTTTGGGCATGCGCACAACCGCCACAATGATGTTCGGCCACGCGGAAACGCACTCCGCCCGGGTAGAGCACCTGCGGCGCATCCGGGACTTGCAGGACGAGATGAAAGGCTTCACTGCCTTCATCCCGTGGACCTTCCAGCCGGGCAACACGGCGCTGGCGGCGGAGATCACCGCGGCGCCGGATGAAAGTGTGTCCGTCGGGGGCTTCGAGTATCTCCGCATGCTCGCGGTGAGCCGCCTTTACCTGGACAACATCCCCAACATCCAGGCCAGTTGGGTCACGCAGGGGCTTAAGATCGCGCAGGTGGCGCTTTTCTTCGGCGCCAACGACATGGGGAGCACAATGATGGAGGAGAACGTCGTACGCGCAACAGGACTGGATTTCCGGGCAAATTCTGCCGAAATAGTACATATAATAAGGTCGGCCGGGTTTATCCCGGCGCGGCGGGAAACGCTGTACAACCTGCTGGAAATTTTATAAAATCCTTTTCCCGCGCCTGAAGATGTGATAATCTTCTAAGCGGGAGGAAGACTCCGAACAAGCGCTTAGAGGTCTCGGCAGTCGATGGAGGCACGTTACTCAACCGTGAGTTCTGACCAGAATCGGACGAATTTTGTGCAGGAGAATGTCGCGCAGAAGCGCGCGGCCACCCGTGCCATAGCCCGGCAACGCGCAATCAGCCGCACATACGGCATCTTTGCCCTGATCGAGGGCGGAGCGGGGCTACTTACGGCCATCGGACTGCAGTTCTGGGTTCAGGAAATAATGATAAAGAGGGTCGAGACCTACGGTAGAACGTACATGAAGGTCTATGACCTCGAATCAATAGGCCTCATGCTCCTGGGCGCCGTGTTCTTCTTTGTGGCCATCGCGGGAGTGGGGTTCATTAAGAGGGAACGGTGGGCCGTTTATTGCACGCTCATCTGCGGCATTCTCACCTTCGTCATTTCCGTTGCGGCGATCCTCATCCGGCATCAACTTTTGAGCGATATAGACCCGTCCATGCCGTTCAGCATCCCCGCCATGATCATCAAATTCATGTTCGCGATCGTGATATCCGCGCCGTTGATCATCCCGCCGCTTCTTCCGCCGATCATGAGTTCAACTGAACCCCCGCGGCGGCTCAAGCACTCGCGTCCACATATCGGCTGATTCTCCGCCGCGTATTCTCTACCGCCCCGCGCCTTGACATGTCCCGCAAGGGATGAAACAATACCTTCTTCTGGACTCTTTGTTTTTTGCAGGCTCCTTTTCGGTTCCCGACAATTTGAAGATCCGCGACAACTTTCTCATAGCAGTCAAATCGCTCCTGCGCAGGCCCCTGCGAACGATAATCGTGCTCCAGGGGATAATATGGGGTGTGGCGCTCACGGTTTTCCCGGCGTCCCTCCGTGAAGGCGCGCACAACCAGGCCCGCCTGAGGGCGCAGGAACTTGGCATCGACCGCATAAGCATTCATCTCCAGGACGCCGAGTCCGGCGATGCGCTCACGCTGGAGGATTGCGCGGAAATCGACAAGACCTTCGGCCCGAAAAGCGCCGCCCCCAAAACCAGGAGGATTCTGGCCTGCGCGCCGGTCAACGTAAAGGAAGGCCGCAAGGCAAGAACCGCCGAAAGCGCAAATGAAATCACAACCGACATCATCCACACGACCCCGCAATCCGAGGAAGCCCGCTCGTTCCGCGCCGCCAAAGGAAGGTACATCACTCAGCAAGATATCGACCGGCACGGCAAGGTCTGCGTTCTCGAGGCCCTTATCGCAAAGGAACTCTTCGGCGAGGAAGACCCCGTCGGCAGAACGATCTTCATCCAGTACTCGCTCATTGACATCCAGCCGTACCGCGTCGTGGGCGTAATGGAGAAAAGGAGCGAAGAGCAGTTGAGCACGGACGACTACGGCTTCAAAGACAAGGGCGACAAGAGCATCGTGGAGCGGTTCACGCGGCCGCTCGGCCTCATGCGGCCCGATGAACACTGGAAACGCTCCGAAATGTCCATCCACACGCCGCTCATCCCCGCCGACGGCCCGGCGACAAAAGTGGAGTGGATCCTCCTCCGCGCCGCCAACGCCGACACCACGCGGGATGTGGAAAATGCAATAAACGACTTCCTCCTCGAACGCGGCCGCACGGTCGCCGTTTACGGCAACCTGTTCTACCCCATGCTTATCGCAAGCGAGCAGGACGTCTCCAGCCGCCTCTATCTCGCCATAATGATCGCCAGCATGTTAATGAGCGGGCTGGCGATAGTGAACACCATGCTTATCGCGGTGCTCGAGCGCGCGCGGGAGATTGCGATCCGCCGCATCGAAGGCGCGCGCAAACGCGACATCGCCGCGCAGTTCCTCACGGAAACATTGCTCATGTGCTTCATCGGCGCGGTAACAGGAGTGCCCGTGGGGCTGGGGCTGGCATGGTCGAACATCCTGCTGCGGCCGCGGTTTCATACGCTGAGCGCCGTCGCGCTCCCATGGGGAGAAGTCCTGCCTGTAATCGGAATCGCCTTGCTGGTGGGCGTGCTGGCGGGCCTCCTGCCGGCCAGAAGGGCCGCACAGGTCGATCCCGTCGTAACACTGAGCAGGAGCGCATGATGAGAACGCCGCTGACTTCAATATTAACCACGGCCTTTCGCTCCCTGCGGAAAAATCCGCTCCGCACATTCCTGCTCTGGCTCACGACCGCCGTCGGCATCGCGGCGGTCGTTTCCGTCGTCTCCGTAGTCAAAGGCGGCACAACGGCCTTCCGCCATGACATGTCAAAACTCGGCATCCAGGTCATCACATTCTCAAGCATCGGCCGCCCCAACAGCCCCGGCATGCTCACGGGCGAAATGTACGAAACGGTCAGGCGGCGGTTCGCCGACACCGGCGCGCGTTTTTCATTCGCGCAGGGTTACGCCACAAAAGTCAACGCCGTGCCCGATGGCGCGTCCAAATCCTGCGTGATTGTCGAAATCGACGACGACTTCCTCGACATATTCGGCCTGCAACTCAAGGAAGGCGACCCGTTCAGCAAGATCGGGCGGCCCGACCCGAACGCGCCGGTCTGCCTGATCGACCAGGAGCGCCGCCGGGAACTCTTCGGCGACGAGCCCGTCCTCGGCAAGTACATAGAAATTAAATACCCTTTCAAGTCAATCGCGTTTAAAATAGCGGGGGTCGTCGAAGACCCGATGAGCATGCGGCGGCACATCGAACGGTACGACACCGGCAGCCTCTCGCGCACGCTCACCGCGCAGCACCTGGTCTTCAAAAACATCTATGTGATGCGCGGCGGCTACGTCAAACCGTTCTCGACTTCGGACATCCTGGGCGAAACGGCGCTCATGTTCGTCAAGCCGCGCAACATGGAGGACATCGACGACCTGAACTCGCGGATATCGGCGTTCCTCGCGGAAAAGGACATCCGCTTTCAGAGTTTCACGATGAACCACTGGCTCAACTCCCTCGACGTTACTACCGCGCGCATCGAGGCGAACAGCCACCTCGTCTGGGTCATCGTGCTGATGGTCTCGGCGGTGCTCATCATGCTGATGAATTATCTCGCGGTGCGGGAAAAGTTCCGCGAGATCGCAATCCGCCGCGTGGAAGGCGCCTCGCGCCCGGCAATAGTGGCGCAGATGGCGGCGGAGTCGCTCTTTATCTCGCTGCTCGCCGGCGTGGGCGGCGTGATAGCCGGCGTGGGGATTACGCACGCCCTTTGCGCCTGGGTGGTGCAGTGGCCGCCTGATTTCACCGTCCCGGAAATTATCATGGCAATGACGCTGTCGGTTGTGGTAGGAATAATTGCAACCATTCTGCCGGCGCTGCGCGCGGCGCAGGTGGATCCGGCGGCGACCTTGCGTTACGAATAAAAAACAAAAAACGAAAACGACGCGCTTTTGGTCCTTGGTTCTTAGTTCCCGGTTTTTGCTTTTCCATGCTCGAACTTAAAAGCATAAATAAGACCTACAAGATCGGCGAGGTGGCCATCCATGCCCTCCGGGGAATAACGCTCTCCGTGAGGGATGGGGAGTTCATCACGATCATGGGCCCCTCCGGCTCCGGCAAGTCAACCCTGCTCAACATCATGGGCTGCATGGACCGCCCGACCTCCGGTTCCTACCGCTTCAAGGGAACCGATGTTACAAGGCTCAAAGACCGCGAATTGACGCACATCCGAAACAAGGAAATCGGCTTCGTGTTCCAGAACTTCAATCTCCTGTGGGATGAGAATGCCCTGCAGAATGTAATGCTGCCGCTCATCTACAACGGCGCTTCCGACAAGCGCGCGAGGGCCGCGACCGCGCTGGAGGATGTGGGCCTCGGCGAGCGCATGGCGCACCGCCCCGGAGAACTGAGCGGCGGCGAACAGCAGCGCGTCGCAATCGCGCGGGCGCTCGTGAAAAAACCGTCCATCATTCTCGCCGACGAGCCGACCGGAAACCTGGACTCCGAGTCGGGCGAGCACATTCTGCAAATATTCGAGCAGTTGAACCGCAACGGCATGACGATTGTCATCGTTACCCACGAGCCGAGCCTCGCGCAAAGGGCCTCGCGCCTGCTGCGGTTCCGGGACGGGATGCTCGTGGAAGACAAGATTAGGTGAAAGGTAAAAGGTCACAGGTCAAAGAAGGACAGCAAAGAATCCGTGAGACCTTGATAAGGGAGGGCGAACATTGAAAGTAGTACGGTTCCTCGCGGCAAAGAACGCCTCCCCCGCCAACGCGCGGATAGGCGTTGCAGTGGGCGCGGCGGTGTTCGACTATTCCGCCGCGCACCAGATGTACGAACGAGAGGTTACCGGCGTGCAATGGCCCATGATAACGGACACCGTCCAGTTAATCCGCCTCGGCCGGTTCACCACCGAACTGCTCAACAGGATACTCGACTGGGTCGCGGACGCCGACCGCCTTGACGAATTCATGCACGCCGAATACCGCCTTCTGCCGCCGCTGCGCCGCCCGGACAAGATTATCGCGCTCGCGCGCAACTACGCCGCGCACGCCCGCGAAACCGGCAGCAAGGTCCCCGCGGAGCCGGTCTTCTTCTGCAAGACCAGCCACGCCATAATCGGCCCCGACGCCCCGATTGAAATACCGGAAGGCATCGGGCGCGTGGACCACGAGGTGGAACTCGCCGTAATCATCGGCGACGTCGCCCGCGAAGTCCGCCGCGAGGACGCATACCGCTGCGTCGCAGGCTATACCATCCTCAACGACGTTACCGCGCGCGACCTTCAGAAAAAAGCGACCAGCGCCGCGCACCCGTGGTATGTTTCAAAGAACGTTGATACCTTCTGCCCCATCGGCCCCTGTATCGTCACGCCGGATGCCATCGAGAACCCGATGGACCTGCCGATTGAGGCGCAGGTCAACGGCGAAACCCGGCAGAAGGACCGGACCTCGTCCATGATTTTCGACATACCAACGCTGATTGAGACCATATCGAAACTCGTCACGCTTGAGCCGGGTGATGTGCTGTCCACCGGCACGCCTGAAGGCATCGGGCCGATTGTCCCCGGCGATACGGTTACTTGCATCATCGAAGGCATCGGCGAGTTGACAAACCCGGTCATTGAGCGCGCCAACGGCGAGAAATACCTCGCCGGCGATTGAAAACGAAAAACTAAAAACGAAAAATGAAAATGAAAAGGTGGTTTCTTTGCGTTCTTCGCGTCTTTGCGGTTTACTCATGGTGTTATAATGGCGGAAAAGAAAGGATTCATCATCGTCAACACCGGCGACGGCAAGGGCAAGACGACTGCCGCGCTCGGCACGGCCCTGCGCGCCTGCGGACACGGCATGCGCGTGCTCGTCCTCCAGTTCATCAAGGGAACATGGCATTACGGCGAACTGGACGCCGCGAAGCGCCTCGCGCCGGAACTTGAGATTGTGCCGATGGGCGAGGGCTTTGTTGACCCCGCGCGCAAGCCGCCCGACCCGCGCGATGTCGCCGCCGCCGAGAAATGTTTCGCGCGCTTCGAGCAGGCCGCCGCATCGGGCAAATACGACATAATCATCCTTGACGAAATCGGCTACGCGCTTAACTACGGCCTCCTGCAGGTCGAGAAAGTCGTAACCCTTCTCAAGCGGAAGCCCGAGGCGCTGCACGTAATCCTCACGGGCCGGGACATGCCGAAGGAACTGGTCGAGATTGCGGACACCGTCACGGAAATGAAAGAAATCAAGCACGTTTTCCGCAAAGGCGTCAAGGGAATAAAAGGCATCGAATTCTGAGAATGGCGCCTGTCCACATTTGGGGGATAAATACTATGAACGAAAACGGCAAGCCGCAAATACTGAATGCTGAGTTGGGTTCAAGGTTGCCTTATGCCAAGACGTTCAACCTCCTCTTTTGGGCTTTTATTGTTTACTTGCTTATACCTGTTGTGGGAAATGTTGCGATTGCATTAGCCTCCGGACGATTGCGCAGCCTGAACAAGAAAGCACTGTTGACATGCATTGTCGCGTGGTTGTTCGTGCCGCTGAACGCGTTGCTGTGCCTGGCAACTACGTCTAAGCCGATAACTCGTGCACTTGCAGCAGAATTGCCGCGCACGGCCCATTCGACCTCGCTCTTCCTTCTGATATTTGGGGCCATGCTCGTACTAGCGATAATCATGGCGTGTATGCTTTGCGGAGTAGTGGCGGACTTGGCGCGACAATTGGGAGCTACGCGCCTCATGAAAAGCGCGCTGTCCAGACGCACGGCTCTGGCCATGTCATGTATTTTCTGGGCGGTTGGAGCCGCAAGTATGTTCTACCTGCCATCCCAGTGGGTATTTTTTATTTTGGTGGCAATGGTGTATACGTCTATCATGTACTTCGCAACAATATGGGTTTTCAGTAATGCTGAAAATCTTATGAAGCAATCATCAGATAACGGGAATCCTCATGTCGCGGAGCCCCCCGAGGGAAGCGATTTCCAGAGGTGAGCGATTGAGCGTTGATCAAAATGCAAAGCGTTTGATGGAGGGCTGCGCGGCGTGCGTTGAGGGCGCGCTCAAGGCGGGATGCAATTTCTTCGCAGGCTACCCCATCTCACCGAGCACCGAAATAATGAACATGATGGCGCGGCGAATGCCGAAGTCCGGCGGCGTGTTCGTGCAGATGGAGGACGAAATCGCCAGCATCGCCGCGGTAATCGGCGCGTCGTGGGCGGGCGCGAAGGCGATGAGCGCCACCAGCGGCCCGGGACTGACTCTCATGCTTGAAAACCTCGGCTACGCATTCGCCACCGAAACTCCGCTCGTCCTCGTCGATGTCCAGCGCTGCGGGCCCAGCACCGGCCAGGCCACCCGCCCCGGCCAGGGCGATGTCATGCAGGCGCGCTTCGGCTCTTCCGGCGACTACGAGACCATCGCGCTTGCGCCGTGGAGCGTGCAGGAGATGTACGAGATGACCGCGCGCGCGTTCAACCTCGCGGAGCGCTACCGCCTGCCGGTCTTCCTCATGACGGACGAACTGGTAACGCACCTGCACGAAGTGGTGAACCTTGACGTGCCGGTGGAAATCGTTGAGCGCGCGAAACCGCACGGGCAGCCGCCTTTCGGCGACCCGAAGACGAACGCGATGACGCCGATGCCGTGCTTCGGCACCGGCGAGAAACTGCTTGTTACAGGAAGCACGCACGACGAGTGGGGCTACCGCCGCACGACCGACCCGGAGGTCCAGCGGAAACTCGTCGAGCGCATCACGGAAAAGGTTACGAAGGACCGCGAGGCGCTGGCGGAAGTGGAGGAGCACAACACCGACGACGCGGAGACGATACTCGTATCGTTCGGTTTTTCCGCGCGGTCTTCGTATGCCGCGATGCGCATGGCGCGCGAGCAGGGGCACAAGGTGGGGCTGGCGCGGCTCAAGACGCTGTGGCCGTTCCCGCAGGGAGCCATCAGGTGCATCGGCGAGAGGGCAAAAAGGCTGATGGTCGTGGAGATGAACACAGGCATGGTGCAGCGCGAGGTCGAGCGGTTTGCGCCGTGCCCGGTGTGCGGCGTCCACAAGGTCGAAGGCGAACCGATTTCGCCGGCGGAAATCCTGAAGGCGCTTGGCTCCTTTGCCGTTTAACTTTTCATACACCCAATTTTATTTTGCGCAACCATGGGAATACCTGACGTAAAAAAATATATCCGGCAGGAAACGATGCCGACGCCGTTTTGCCGGGGCTGCGGGCACGGGATTCTCCTGCACGCCGTGCTTATCGCGATTGATGAGTTGGGCATGGATTTCAAGAACATGCTGTTCGTCTCCGGCATCGGCTGCGCGGCGTGGATACCGAGTCCGCACTTCGCCGCCGACACGCTGCACACGACGCACGGGCGGCCAATCGCCTACGCCACGGGCGCGAAGTTGTTCAATCCGAAACTGGACGTCGTCGTGATAAGCGGCGACGGGGACATCCTGTCCATCGGCGGGAACCACCTGATTCACGCGGCGCGACGGAACATGGACATAAAGGTCATCATGGCGAACAACCGCGTTTACGGCATGACGGGCGGGCAACTGGCTTCCACCACTCCGCACGGCGGCATCACGGCGACCACGCCGGAGGGAAACCCGGAGCGCGATTTCGACGCGTGCCGCCTTGTGCTCGCATGCGGGGCGGGCTACGCGGCGCGGCATTCCGTGGCGGAGCCGAGAAAACTCATCGGCATCATAAAGAAGGCGCTGCAATACAAGGGCTTTGCCTTTGTCGAGGCCATGACGACCTGCCCGACGCATTACGGCCGCATGAACAAAATGCCGGTTCCATACGAAATGATTGAAGAGTTGAAGCGCATCTCAACTCCCGGCACGCGCGCGCAGGTGATGGCGGGAGCCGCGCCGGAAGGCAAGATATACGTGGGGGAATTCGTGTGAGGCCAAAGGTCTTGTCCGACCCGTCCGACCTGTTTGACGAGTCGGACGTGCGGATTGACGCGAGGCGCGTATTTTGCTATTATTGATTACGGGAGATGAACACGCCGAAATATGATTCATGCCGAAAACGGCCGAGGCATTGTCTCACAAAGGAGCAGACGATGAAACCACTGGCGGCAATTCTACTGGCGGCTGCGATTACCCTGGCGGGGTGCGCAAGCACAGGCACGCAAAAGGAACCGTCCAACGACAAGGACTCTCTCGCGGCGCTCAAGGCGGAAGTGGGGGCCATGAAGGCGGAATTGCAGGACGTTCGAACCGATGTGCAATCGCTCAGAGTAACTCTCATAGGTCTTCAGGACAGAATCACCAAGGGCGGCGGCACAATCGACGGAACCGCAACAAACAAGGCGGTGCAGCAGTGGTTCGACAAGGTGGCGAAGGTTTCAGACGTTGTCCGGGTCTGGATGGGCGAGTTGAACGGCGTACAATTTTTCATCTGTCCGGTAACCAAGGAGCAAGAGTTGCAGGTGCTCAAGGACCAGTTGGGCGACGACTACGCCTACATGTGGCTGACGATAATCAACAACAACGAAAAGCAGGCGTACAGGTTCGACCCCAAGATCGCGCTTTTCAAACTGGAGTTCGAAAGCGACACCCCCGCGGACAAACCCAAATTCGTCCCGTCTTTCGATCCGCGTGAGGTTATCAAGGTAAGAAAGATGCAGATGGGGGAAATCGCCGTGGAGGAGCATTTTAAGGAACGCCAGTTGCTGCCCGGTGAATCCATGGAAACACACATCCTGTTCCCGAAAAACGTGGATTTCGCCAAGGTGAAGGCGCTTTACATGAACACGGTGGTGATACCGGAATTGAAACAGCAATAGCCGTCAAGACGTGCGGCCCCGCACGGCCATCAAGGGAAAAACGCAACGGGGCTTCAGGGGTCGGGCAGGTGATCGTAGTCGTCGCAGTTGGTGTCAAGAAGAAAATGGTCAATATCTTTGTGCGTGGCGTTTACATCGCGCCAGATTTGCCTTAGAATACTGCGCTCCTTTTGCTCAGGATGGTCCGCGGCGCGCGGTATGTTGAACTCGTAATACTCAAACTCAGACGAGAACTGCTTCAGATCGTTTGCCGGGCCGCTCAAATGGCAGACATCATGTTTGGCGCTGAAAGTAAAGCAACCCATGGGGCAGAGGATTACGAGGACTAACACGATGAGGGATATTTTGGCGAACATGGCAGCCTCGCTGGTTTACGCCGTTGGTTGATGAATTCGCACAACACCGAGGAATTCCTCGGTCCGAAGCAACGCAAACTTTAGCACGGCCGGGGGCCGAAGTCAAGCAATTCAGCGAATTGCTAATAAAGAGGGGACGGATGACCGAAATTGAGATAGAGAGGAAATCCCTTTTGCCATATTGCGTCATGCGGCACACACGAATTCGCCCAAGATGCGGAGGGCTTAGTAATGGCTAACATCGAAAGTCTCCAGAAAGTCATCGCGAGAAATCTCGACGCCGACAGGTTCCGTGAGCAGCACTGGACGGGCGGTTTCTGGGATTACCTCGCGATGGTGGCGGAAACCCCGCAGGTTACGCGCAACGCGTTCCAAAGGCTGTACGACATGGTTCTGTCGTACGGCACCGAGGAGGTCACGCAATACAAGGAAAAACTCATACGCTACAAATTCTTCTCCGACCCCATCGAAAACGGCACGGACGCGATATTCGGGCTGGAGAAGTCGCTTATGGCCCTGGTCAACTTCTTCAAGTCCGCCGCAAGCGGCTACGGCACCGAGCGGCGCGTCCTGCTCCTGCACGGGCCTGTGGGCAGTTCCAAGAGCACGATTATGCGACTCCTCAAGAAGGGCCTTGAGGAATATTCCAAAACGCCGGAAGGGATGCTTTTCTCGCACGGATGGACGGATGTTGAGGGCAAAGCGGGCGAATACTGCGCCTGCCCGATGCATGAAGAACCCCTCAAACTGCTTCCGAAGAAAGCGCGCCAGGCCGCCATTGACGAAATCAACAAGATGCACCGCGGCGTATTCCGCGTCGCCGTTGAGGGAGAACTCTGCCCGTTCTGCCGCAAGCACTTCAACGACCTGCTCGTGAAATACGACGGCGACTGGAAGCGGGTGGCGGACCACGTCCGCGTGAGGCGCCTGATCCTCTCAGAGAAAGACCGCATCGGCATAGGCACCTTCCAGCCCAAGGACGAGAAAAACCAGGACTCCACGGAACTCACCGGCGACATCAACTACCGCAAGATCGCGGAGTACGGCTCGGATTCCGACCCGCGCGCATTCAACTTCGACGGCGAATTCAACATCTCCAACAGGGGACTCATAGAGTTCATCGAGGTGCTGAAACTGGATGTCGCGTTCCTGTACGACCTGCTCGGCGCGTCGCAGGAGCACGTAATCAAGCCCAAGAAATTCGCGGCCACCGACATCGACGAGGTGATCATCGGCCACACCAACGAGCCTGAGTACCGGAAACTCCAGAACAACGAACTGATGGAGGCCTTCCGCGACAGGACCCTCAAGATAGACGTGCCCTACATCGTGAGGCTCGCGGACGAAATCAAGATATACGAGCGCGACTACAACAACGAAAAAATCCAGGGCAAGCACATCGCGCCGCACACGGTGGAAATCGCCGCGATGTGGGCCATCCTCACAAGGCTCACACAGCCCAAGAAGGCGCAGTTGTCACTGATGCAGAAGTTGAAACTCTACAACGGCAAGACACTGCCCGGATTCACCGAGGACAACATAAAGGAATTGCGCGAGGAAGCCCCGCGCGAGGGCATGGAGGGCATTTCCCCGCGCTACATCCAGGACAAAATATCCAACGCCCTGGTGAGCGACGAGGCCGAAGGCTGCGTCAACCCGTTCATGGTGCTGAACGAACTCGACGGCGGCCTCGCCCACCACTCGCTCATAACAAGCGAGGAACAGCGCAAGCGCTGCAAGGAACTGCTCGTGGTCGTGCGCGAGGAATACGAGGACATCGTGAAGAACGAGGTCCAGCGCGCCATCAGCGCCGACGAGGACGCGATCTCGCGCCTGTGCGCAAACTATATCGACAACATCAAGGCGTACACCCAGAAAGAAAAGGTCCGCAACAAGTACACCGGACAGGATGAGCCGCCGGACGAGCGCCTGATGCGTTCCATCGAGGAGAAGATCGACATCCCGGACAGCCGCAAGGACGACTTCCGCCGGGAAATCATGAACTACATCGGCGCGCTCGCGATTGAAGGCAAGACCTTCAACTACAGGACCAATGAACGCCTGCACAAGGCGCTGGAACTGAAACTTTTCGAGGACCAGAAGGACAGCATCAAACTGACCAGCCTCGTCTCCAGCATTGTTGACAAGGAGACGCAGGAAAAAATCAACGTGGTCAAGAGCCGCCTCATAAAGAACTACGGCTACTGCGACATCTGCTCGACCGACGTGCTCAACTTCGTCGCGAGCATCTTCGCCCGCGGCGACACAAAGGAGGCCGAGTAGCCGGTGTGCGGCCCCGGCCGCGGCCAACTGACGGAATGCCATGGTCCACAGGATCGACAAAGATTCCACGCGATTCAAGCACATCGTCAGGTCCCAAATCCGCAAAGACCTGAAAAAGTACATCTCGCAGGGCGAACTCATCGGGCGGAAGGGAAAGAACCTGGTGAGCATTCCTCTGCCGCAGATAGACATCCCGCATTTCCGCTACGGCACAAAGGAAACGGGCGGCGTGGGCCAGGACGAGGGCGAGCAGGGCGCGGTAATCGGAAACGACGCCGCGGGAACCGGCCCCGGCGCGGGCAACCAGCCCGGCGAGCACATCCTTGAGGTGGACATCACGCTGGACGAACTGGCGGAACTGCTCGGCGAGGAACTGCAACTCCCCAACATTCAGCCGCGCGGGGCAGCGCGAATCGCGACGGAAAAGGAGAAGTACTCCCAAATCAGAAAGTCCGGCCCGGAGTCGCTGCGCCATTTCAAGCGCACTTACAAGGAAGCGCTCAAACGCCAGATAGCATCCGGCACCTATGACCCCGCAAACCCCGTCATTATCCCCGTAAGGGAAGACAAGCGCTACCGCTCGTGGAAGACGACCTTCAAGCCGGAAAGCAACGCCGTGATCATCTACATGATGGACGTGTCCGGCTCGATGGGCGCGGAACAGAAAGAGATGGTGCGGATAGAGGCGTTCTGGCTCGACACGTGGCTCCAGCACAATTACAGGAGCCTTGAGCGGCGCTACATAGTCCACGACGCCGCCGCGAGGGAAGTCAGCGAGGAAATCTTCTACCACCTGCGCGAGAGCGGCGGGACGCGGATTTCCAGCGCCTACGTCCTTTGCAGCCAAATGATAGACGAGCACTACAATCCGGCCGCCTGGAACATTTACCCGTTCCATTTCTCCGACGGCGACAACTGGGGCAGCGACGACACGCAGGAATGCGTGGCCCTGCTCAAAAATTCGCTGCTCAAGAAGGTAAACATGTTCTGCTACGGGCAGGTGAAAAGCGCCTACGGCAGCGGGAAATTCATAAAGGACCTGGAGGAGGCGCTGCCGGGCGAGGAAAACCTGATAACGTCGGAAATCAACGACAAGGAAGAGATAGTTGACTCCATCCGGACATTTCTCGGCAAGGGAAAATGAATCTTACGCAATGGCGGATAAATGGACTACTAAAGGGGTCTGACCCCTTTAGTAGTCCATTTTCAATCTCCCCCAATTGCCTGGAACAAATTGACACCGCCCCAACCGCCTGCTATGCTTCAGCACCACAATCCTTTTGTAGGGAACGGTCTTCAGACCATATCGAGATTGCCGTTAGTCTCCAATGGAGGATGAGGAATGGACGGAATCAAAGTCACCTGTCAATGCGGCCGAATCCTCACCGCCCCCATCACCCACGCCGGCAAAAAAGGCAAATGCCCCTCCTGCGGCGCTCACTTCATCATCCCCTCGCCCAATCAAACCGCTCCTCCGCCGCCCCTATCACAGCCGGAGACGGCGTATCCCGTTCCAAACGTCCGCAAGCCCTTCCCCACAAAAGCGGTGGCAATCAGCGGCGGCGCTCTTGCCTTTGTCGCCGGCATCGTCATCGCCGCTATCCTTCTTTTCTCAGCTCCGAAAATTAAGATTACCGAGACTTCTCTCGGGAAAATGAAAGAAGGAATTATCGATGTCACCCTCCATGCTAGTCCCGACTCAAAGCGCGTCGCGTATGTCGCAAAGCGCGGGGAAAAGAATCTTGTGGTCGTTGATGGTGTCGAGGGAAAGGAATACGACGGCATCAGCGGAGGCGCGCTCGTCTTCAGTCCCAACTCAAAGCGCGTCGCTTATCGCGCAAAGCGCGGGGACAAATCGTTTTTCGTCGTTGACGGGGTTGAAGGCAAGGAATACGACGACGTCGCCGATTTTTCGCTTGTCTTCAGTCCCGACTCAAAGCGCGTCGCGTATGTAGCAAAGCGCGGGGAAAAGAATCTTGCGGTCGTTGACGGCGTCGAAGGACAGGAGTACGACGGAATCCGCGTGTGGGGCGTTGTTATCGGTTTCGACGGGAAGATCCTCGGTTACAGTTCCCTGCAGCTCGGGGTTGAAGGGGGCATGCCCATGGTCCTTGCTGGCGTCGAGGGAAAGGACTATGGCGGCGCAGCGGGCCCCTTCTTCAGCCCGGACTCTCAGCGCGTTGCGTATCTGGCCAGGCGCCATGGTAAATGGTTTGTGGTCGTTGACGGCGTCGAAGGCAAGAAATACGATGGGATCGGGTGGTTCCTTCACTTCAGTCCAGACTCCAAGCGCGTCGCGTATTTCGCAAAGCGCGGGGAAGAGTATCTTGTGGTCGTTGACGGGGTCGAAGGAAAGGAGTATGACGACGTAGCATGGCGGCCGTGGCCGTGGTTCAGTCCCGATTCGAAGCGCGTCGCTTATGTTGCGGAACGCGGGAAGAAATGGTTCGTGGTCGTTGACGGCGTCGAGGTTATGGAGAAGGTGTATGACGAGTTTCATATCGAAGGAAGTAGCCTTGTCTTCGACTCGCCGACAAAATTCCATGGCTTGGCGAAACGCGACAATGAAATCTTCCTCGTCGAAATCGAAATCACGGAATAGGGATTAGGGAATCGCGATTAGGGATGAGTGGCCCCTCGCGAAAAACTTGAGGATGGGAAAAATCGGCTACTAAAGGGGTCAGACCCCTTTAGTAGCCGATTTTCAACCTCCCCCAATTGCGTGGAACAAATTGACACCGCCCCACCCGCCTGCTATGCTTCAACACCGCAAGCCGTTTGTAGGGAACGGTCTCTGAAGTCCGTTCCACTCGGAACGACCTGAAGGTCGTTCCCTACAACCGACGATGACTTAAAACATGAACCTTACGCCTGAACTAAATTACATCCGCGAGGAGATCGAAGGCTACGCCCGCCGATACGGGCTTGATTTCTTTGAGGTGATATTCGAGGTCCTCGAATTCGACGAGATGAACGAGATCGCGGCCTACGGCGGCTACCCGACGCGCTACCCGCACTGGCGCTGGGGAATGGAGTACGACCACCTTTCAAAGGGCTATGCCTACGGCCTGCAGAAAATATACGAAATGGTCATCAACAACGACCCCTGCTACGCCTACCTGCTCAGAGGCAACGCGCTGGTGGACCAGAAAATCGTCATGGCGCACGTCTTCGGCCACGCGGACTTCTTCAAGAACAACTACTGGTTCTCGCGCACGAACCGGAAGATGATGGACGAAATCGCCAACCACGCCACGCGCGTAAACCGCCACATCGCGCGCCTCGGCCAGGACCGCGTGGAGGCTTTTACAGACCAGGCGTTGAGCCTTGAGAACCTCATCGACTACCACGCCCCGTTCATCAAGCGCAAGGAAGCCGCGCCCAGAAGCGACCTGGAGGAGCAAAAAGAGGAAATCCCTCACGCCCGTCGCCTGAAAAGCAAGCCGTACATGGAGAGTTTCATAAACCCGGCGGACGTCCTCCACGCGGAGGAGGAACGGATCAAAGAGAAAACACGCATGAAAAAGCGCGCCTTCCCCGAGGAGCCGGAGAAGGACGTTCTCTATTTTCTGCAGGAATACGCCCCGCTGGAACGCTGGGAACGGGATATCCTGTCGATAGTCCGCGAGGAGGCTTATTATTACGCGCCGCAGGCCCAGACCAGGATAATGAATGAAGGCTGGGCTGCGTACTGGCACTCGAGAATAATGACGGAAAAGGCGCTCACCGACTCCGAGATAATCGACTACGCCGACCATCACTCCGGCACGCTCGGAACCACCCCCGGCGTCATAAATCCGTACAAGATAGGCATCGAACTTTTCCGCGACATCGAGGACCGGTGGAACAAGGGGAAATTCGGCAAGGAATACGAGGAATGCGATGACATGGACGCCAAGCACCGCTGGGACAAGAACCTTGGACTTGGGCGCGAAAAGATTTTCGAGGTCCGGCGCGTGCACAACGACGTGACGTTCATAGACACTTTTCTCACGCCGGAATTCGTCGAACGGCAGAAACTTTTCGTTTACGGCTACGACAAGAGCACCGGCAACTACGTCATCCTCGACCGCGATTTCAACAACGTGAAACAGAAACTGCTTTTCACGCTGACCAACTGCGGCCAGCCGCACATAGAGATAACGGACGCGAACTACAAGAACCGCGGGGAGATGTACCTGAGGCACCGCCACGAGGGCGTGGACCTGAAACACGACTACGCGCTCGACACGCTGAAGAACCTCGCCGCAATCTGGCGCAGGCCGGTCCACATAGAGACAGTCGTGGAAGGCAAGGGAACGCTGATAAGTTGCGACGGAAAGAAAGTCGAGGAGGAGACAATCAAGGTCCAAGGCGCGGAATCCGGCGGAGCCGCCGAGAAGCAAATGCCTTAGTGCGCGCCGTGGCCGAACAGCACCATCGGAATCGTCTTGAAGAAAATCTTCATGTCCAGCCCGAAGGACCAATTGTCGATGTACTGCAGGTCCAGTTTCATCCAGTCGTCGAAATCCGTTATCTTGCTGCGCCCCTCTATCTGCCAGATGCAGGTAAGCCCCGGCTTCATGCTGAGGCGGCGGCGCTGCCACCGCACGAACTTGGCCACCTCGTAGGTGGGCAGCGGCCTCGGCCCGACGACGCTCATCTGCCCCAGGAAGATGTTCCACAGTTGCGGCAGTTCGTCTATGCTGAACTTCCTTATAAATCTTCCAACCGTCGTGATGCGCGGGTCCTTTTCAATCTTAAAAACCGGGCCGCTCATGACGTTCTGGCTCATCAGTTGCGCCTGCATTTTCTCCGCGCCGTAAACCATGCTGCGGAACTTGAGCAGCGTGAATACCCGGCCGTTGAGGCCCACGCGCTTCTGCCTGAAGAACACCGGACCCCTTGACGTGAGTTTTATCAGAGTTGCGGTGCCAATCTGCACCCAGGACGTTATCAGAAGCACGGCGCCCGAGACAATGATGTCGAAAATCCTCTTTGCCACCGTCGCGGCAAGGTTCTGCGGCGCGCTGGAGAACGTCAGGAGCGGTATCTGGCCGACGCTGTCGAATTCGACCTTGGATATCGTGGTGTCAAGGAAGTCCGCGACAAGGTGGAAGGTGATTCCGACTTCCTCGCATTTCTGTATGGCCGTCTCCAGGTATTTCGCCTCAGCGAGGGTAATCGCGAAAATCACCTCGTCAATAACGTGCGTGTCCATAATCTCCGCGATGTCTTTTACATTGCCGATGGTGCGCGACGGCTCAACGACCTCTTCCTTCGGATCGGGCGTGTCGCCCAGCCGCACGAACCCGACGATGTGGAAGCCCCAGTGCCTGTGGAAACTTATCACGCTGTCGAGCCTCTGCGCGCGCTCGCCGGCGCCGACAATCAGGATGCGGCGGAGGTTCCTCTGCCTCATGCGCAACTGGCTGAGTATGAATTTCGCGGTCAGTTTTTCCGCGGCGAGCAACGTTGCAAGAACCACCCAGAACACCACTATGGCCAGATTTATGCGATAGGGGTCATTCTTTGGATAGGGATCCTGAAGCAGCCCCACTCTTGCACTTTGCGCGAACGTAAAAAGCGCCGTGAGAACCACGAGAACGAGCGCTGTGGCTTGCACGAGGGAAAGCACTATCTCGAAATAGCTCTTCAGGCGGAGGCTCTCGTATAGACGCGTCCAGTTGAGCGTCATAATCACCAGGATAAGCGAACCGATGATAAGAAGCATCAAATAGGCGGGCGGAAGGTACTTGGCGGTGATATGATAAACGTAGAAATTGGTAAGCCAAATGGCGACGCATGTCACCACGATATCCGCTACCATTGCTCCAGAGCGAAAGAGAAGGGATTTTTGTTTAAGCATGGCAGAAATTCATCAAACCAGGTGCCGTACACCTCAAGACCACTGCAAAATCACTTCCTTCCGCCCGCTAGTCGTCGTCCTCCCCTCTCAGCGGGAAATTCTATCGCATCTCCCAAAACATGTCAAGGCCACCACCCCCGACAACCATGTACGGCGAAATCCGGCGATACCGTTATCACTTGCTCATGGCGGCCTCTATCTGATTACGGTCAAGGTTCACGTTGACAAACCTCTGGCCGTTTATTTCCCGCAATCCAAGCCACATGCGGGCGGGCGGGACTCCGTTTTCCAGTTGCACCGGAAACTCGACCGCCGCCTCTTCGCCCGCCTCCAGACCCGGGACGGACACGCGCCATTCGCGCGCCGTGCCGTTGTCGGCGGAGGCGTAAACATTCACGCCCACCCGTTCCGCGCTGTTGTTCTTTGCCGCAACTCGTACGACAATACCGCCACCCTTCCGCGGGGAAACGCTCACAAGCCTGAGTTCGAGCGGGGACGGCACCAGTTGAATGTTGAACGTCTTTTCCAGTATAAATTGTCCTTCTGCGGTATTTACGGTCACAACCGCGCGAAAATCCTTGTCTCCGACTGTGTCGCTGATTGACGGCCGCAGGCTGAACGCCGTGCCGCTCGACCAGGCCGCGCCCGGCGCCAGGCTGAATTTGGCCGTATATGGCCGCCGGTAGAGATGCTCAACGCCCTCGTCGAACTGCAGTTTGACCGTGCAGTCAATGTCCTTGCTGAAATGGTTTCCCATCGCCAGTTCAATGACCTGATCCTTGACGCTGGCTTCAATGGACTTCGTCGAAAGTTGCAGCGAACGCCATGTGCGCATCAGGGCCGGATTCATGCCCGTGATGATGCGCGGCATCGCGCCAAGGCCGTCGATGATGGTCTCGCCATCGGCGCCCTTTGCGGCCAGGCGGTTGCCGAAATGGTCGTACATTTCCAGCCCTTCGCCCCAGAAGACCGGAACGGCAACCTCGCCCGCGGTGCTCCAAATGACGGCGAGCGATTCGCCTTCTTTCTCGAAAAGGTACATCTCCACCGGTCCCATCTCGAACCTTTCGACGAACGCCGCTCCGTCCAGCATCTGAGTGAAAAACTTGAAGGCTGCGAATGCGGGAGTCAGTTCCGCGGACTCGTTGGGATATTCGATCATGCGGATAAGGCCCGCATTGGCTGAATCAAGCGGAAGGAATATCTTGTCCACGCCGCCCGCCAGGCAGATTGTCATCTTTCTCAGCATGTCGTCTATTTGCCCGGGGCCTTGCGTTTTCATGTCCAGAGTAACCCAAAGGGGCGAAACGGAACGCGCCTCGGCGATTTTCTTCGCAAGGTCTCCGGGCAACATTTCCGCCGGCGCTTGCAGGGCGATGACGTCCGCTCCCTGAGGCAGGACATCGGTCGATGCCGCCGCCGGGACGACACAACGCGCGGAGGCGAGCGCGCCTGGCATTTTCCCGGAGAAGTCGGCCACGATGCTTGCCACGGATCCGCGAAAAGACGTGTCGCCGTCGGGCGCAACCTGCACACCGTCCAGCAGGTCCGACCAGGGGGAAAGGTTTTCCTTGAGGAAGCCCCATAGCGCATCCTGCCTCTCGCCCTCCGGCTGGTCGAACAGGGGCCTCCCCTCAAGAGGGATGGATAACCCCATCAGTTTTGTCAGCGCAATCGGGGATCTTCCCAACACGCCCACGGAACGAACCCCCATCCGGCGCAAGTCGCCGGCAAAGCGGAGGAGTTCCTGCCGGTTTCTCTCGTCCGCGATCGTGTCCGACCACAGTTCGGTTTTCATCACGCCCGCGCCGAGGGCGTATATATAATTTCCCATAAACGCGTAGGGGTGGTCATAGTAGTGGAAGTGAACTCCGTATTTCCCGGCGTATTTGATTCGCTCCGTCTTCGGCACGCGGGCCAGAACGATGGAACGGAGCGCTATTTCATTGCCGCCTGCGTCCTTCAAAACGTAGCGCAGCCTGAAAACGCCGAACCCGGGCAATTGAACCTTGTACGGCCGCTGCAATTTTGTTTCGCCCTCAACCTCAAAGCGGCCGGTTTCCGTTGACCGCCCCCCGCCTGAATCCAGCGCTTCCGTGGCTATCTCCTCGGAGTATTCCCCCTTCTCCAGTCCGTCCAGCACGAAAGTGAGCCGCGTTTCTTCTCCCTCCGCGTACAACGGCGCCATGCGGCCTGTCTCCAGCGTCACGCGCGGGCCTTCGGACAAAACGATGTCGTCAAACATCGCCGTGGACTGGATGCCCTCGCCTTCCAGGGTGCAGCGGATTTTCGCGTATCCGGCGCCGGGCGGCACTGCATTTATGGTCAGCCCCACTTCGCGCCATTCGCCGCCGGTATCGCGGGCAACGGGCTGAGTGGTGAATATAATGGGCGTCCCGTCCGAATAGCGGCAGATTGCCTCGTTGGCGGGCTTTTCAAACCAGAGTATCGAAACGTATGCGCCTGTGGGCCTGAACGGCTGTTCAAAACCCTGCGTCTTTATCCTGGCCTTCAGCCTGTACGATTTCGCCTGATTGACGGGTATGAATTTTTCGTCTTCTTTTGCTCCGGGATACGTGCAAGTCTGGTAGGAAATCTTGCCGCTCTCCAACGTAAGTTTCAAATACCAATTCTTCCAGCCCGCCTCCGGCAGGATTTCGCCCATATTGTCGCGGCAGTAGCCCTGGTCAAAATCCTGCGATTCCGCTTTCGTGACTATTCTCTCCCATCCGGCAGGCTGAAGCAACTCCGGCTTTTCCGTCCCGGCCTCAACCTTGATGTCAAAATCAAACCTGTAGGTTTTCCAGGCGACGGAGGAGTCGCTGTTCGCCGCGGCATTGCCCGCTTCATCGCCGGCGGCTGTTTTGACGCCGTCCCCCGATGCGCACCAAAGGCCGCACAAGAGGCCCAAAAGCAGAATTCCCGTGATAACCGGCTTCACTTTCGCTCCTGACTTCAGGCGGCAAATTCCCCTCCGCCGCCTTACATTGATGCTAAATCCATCACTAAGGCTCTTTCTAATTATCGGAATATTGCCTGCCGCGTCTTGACAGGAGATTTTCCGCATTCCACCCGCACGCCTCCACGGATATTTCCCGGCGAAGTTGCCGGAATTAAAGTCAGACCGTTAATCTTGACGATAAAACGGGTAACGCAGGTGCTGTCATTGTAGGCCGCTTGTTTTACCGCCTTCAGCGAGTTCGCCTCCGGCGAAATCTCGCCTTACGGCGGACCTCGCCAAGGGCGGGCGGCCAAAACTCGTTCATCGCTTGTCAGGAGGTCAGAGGTGCGCAAGGAATTCAACCTTACCGTTATCGGCCTCGCGTTTATCGCTTGCATATTCGTCCTGGCCCAGGGATGCTCCTGGATCACGCCGGAAAGAAACGACACCGCAAAGAATCCGGCCACGAGCAGCGCCGAAACCCAACAGATCAGCCCGAAGATGTTCGCCCCGTACTCCTCGACCCTTTACGCGGGACTCCAGCAGAATACTTTTTCCAAGACGGGATTTGACGCGGACCCGGACGTCTCGCGGGACGGCCAGTGGCTGGTTTACGTCTCCGACAACTACTCGGACAACCCCGACATATTCCTGAAGCCGTTGAACGGCGATGCGATCGTACAAAAGACCGCCTCCCCCGCCAACGACCTCCAGCCGTGCTTCTCGCCGGACGGAAAGAACATCACCTTCACGTCCGACCGCAACGGCCACTACGACATTTTCATAATGCCGGCGGACAAGAACGGCTCACTCTGGCAGGTAACAAGGTCCGCCGCAGACGCAATATCGCCGTCCTGGTCTCCGGACGGGAAGAAACTCGCTTACTGCTCACGCACGCCGCGCGGCGACTGGGAGATGTGGACTGTCGATCTCAAGACACAGACCTTCACGAACCTCGGCCCGGGGATGAATCCCAAGTGGCATCCGACTCAGAACCTCATCCTCTTCCAGCGTCCGTACTACAACGGCGCGCTGTCATACGGCGTTTACACGATCGACACGGAGGGAAAGAGCCTGACCCTCATAGTCCGCGACGACAGGTGGGTGCCGACCAACCCGTCATGGTCGCCGGACGGCACGCGCATAGCATTCGCGGCATGCAATAACGCCGACGGCCTGAACTCCATATCGCCCCTGACAAAGGCGAACGACATCTGGATAGTCAACGCCGACGGTTCGCAGGAACTCCAGGTCACCGAAGGCCCCGGCCGGAACTGGCATCCGACATGGGCCAAAATCGGCGACGCCGAGAAGATATTTTTCGTTTCCGACAAGGACAACCAGATAAATATCTGGAGCCTCAGCAGTTCAAAGTTCCAGATCCAGGAATAAACGCGTAAGGGGAAAACTATGGTGGAAGGACGATGGGATTTCGATTGATGCTCGTGGGTCCGCCCCGCCGGTCGCGGGGCGAGGCCCACAGATTCCAGGAAACCAAGAACAAAGAACGAAGAACGAAAAATCAATAAAAAGAATCAACAATTGTAATATAAAACCTTTGCGTTCTTTGCGTCCGCCTTTGGCGGGTCTTTGCGGTTCATTCTTAACGATTTCTACGGCGCCGGGCTTCCCCGGCAATCGTATGAGGGGGAAATCGACATGCAGCATCACACTAATGCTTGCCGCAAACTGCTCACGCTCTGCCTTTCGCTTCTTGTGATGTCGCTTGCGTGCGGCTGCTCGCACCTCTCCAGAAACACAACGCAGGAGACGTTCGACAAGAACCCTTGCAATCCTTTCCATGACATCAAAAAAGTCGCCGTCACGCCTTTCGCCACTGACGAAGCGGCCCAGAATGTGCCGCTTGACCGCTCACTCAGTTACGCCGGGGCGCTTGCCTCGGAACTCGCCCAGTTCCCGGGCTTTGAGGTGGTCCGCGCTTACAGACAGCCCTCCGCGCCCCCCCAGAGCGGCCACTCGCCGACGGCCGACAAGGTTACCGGCCAAGAGTCTGAAGAACTCGCAAAAGACCTTGACGTGGACGCCGTCATAATCGGCAGTATAACGGAGTACGACCCTTACACCCCGCGCATCGGCATAACCCTTACGCTCATCCGGACGCGCGCAACGCCGGCATCGCAGGCAAAAGCGCCGAAGTTCGCCGACCTCGAACTCCTTGCCCAGACGGGGCAACCGATTGTCATCAAGCAGAAGGAAACCGGCGAGGTGCTCGCGGTGCGGGTGGAGAAAATTTTCGACAGCAGGCAGGACGCGGTCAAGGACGCGATAAAGAGATACGCCGTCACGCGGTCCGGCAACAATTCACCCGCGGGCGAGGATCAGTTCCTGCGTGAGAGCAATTACATCCAGTTCGTATCCAACATGATGATCAGGGAACTGCTCAAGGCCGCCACAAGCGAGGAAAAAGAGAAGGGGGGGACTGATGCGGGCTACTCGGCCTCGATGCCGTAGGCCTTAATCTTCGCGTCCAGCGTCGGGCGCGAAATCCCCAACCGCCGCGCGGCCTCTATCTTTTTGCCGTGCGCCTTCTGAAGCATGTCCTCAATC
>Ga0315288_10001085_pt1 | contig 34766 bp, 17 predicted proteins | sample YL17G11_20_MG_FD_203454 | JGI IMG/M metagenome (GOLD analysis project Ga0315288, IMG submission 203454) | Sediment microbial communities from Yellowstone Lake, YNP, Wyoming, USA - YL17G11_20 | ecosystem: Environmental > Aquatic > Freshwater > Lake > Sediment | place: USA: Wyoming | collected...
CCAAAGGTCCCAGGCGGACGCCGCGGCGTCTCCCGGTCCCGGCAGGCCCAGGGGCAGGGGCGGCAAAAGTGACGGCGGGGCGGCAGGCGGGGCCAGGGCGGCGTAGACGGCGAGGCTGGGCTCGCCGCCGCCGCCGCCGCCGGCCGCGGACGGAGGAGGCGGGCAGCAGGAAATGAGAAAGGTGCCCGGGCCGAACGGCGCGAGGCCACCCAGTAGGGCGGCCAGGGCGCCCACCGGGCGGGCCACCCCGCCCCGCCCCGCCGCCACCGCCCCATCCAGGCGCCGCCAGCGCAGTAGGCGCAGGCCGCCCGGCGCGGGCGAAACGTGCGCGACGGCCAGGGCCCCGCCCCACCCGCCCCTCAAACCCGCGGCGGCCTCCAGGCGGGCCGTCGCCGCAGGCGCCTCCTCCTCCCGGTCCGCCTCCGCGGCGGATCCGTACTGGAGAGTGACGGAGATAGAGGCGGGGACGGGAGGGGGTGGCGGTGCAGGAGCGCCGGTGGCGTCGGCGGCGTCGCCGTCCTCCCGCGCCTCCTCCCCCCCACCCGCCAAGGCCGCCCCCGGCGCGGGCGGCACCCGGTCGCCCAGCAGGCCCCGGTCGTGGGAGCGGACGATGAGGGAGGTACCATCAGCCATCACCCAACGCGCGTACGTCGGGGCCCGGCCGGTGGCGGAGGGGGAGGGAGCCAAGGCAACCAGCGCGGCTTTAGCGGCGCGCGCGCTCGCTTCCCTCAACGTCTCCGCCCGCCGGGGCAGGGGCGACGACACAAACACGACCCCGCCCTCCACGACGACCGGCAGGGTCCAGTCCTCTGCCTCCCACCCGGGCGGTGGCCGGGCCTCCACGGCCGCGCCCGCCAGGGCCAGGAGGGCGGGCGCCGCGACGACCACGGCCGCGCCTGTCGCGGCCGCCCACTGGCGGGCGGCAGGGTCCCTGTGGAGGGGCGGCGGTCCCGCGCTTGTCGGGGGGGCGCCACCGGCGCCGCAAGCAGGCGGCACTACCAGCAGGCTGCCGGGCTTGGCGAGGCGCAGGGGCGGCAGGGCGGCCCCGCCGCCGCTGAGGACGCCCCCAAAGGACACGCCGCGGCCGTTTCGGTCGCGGCCACCCCCTCCAGCCACGGCGGCCGCCGCCCCATCCACCAGGGGCGCCAGCGGCAGGCTCCCCGCCAGGCGCCACGCCCGGGGCCACGCCGCGCTCACCCGCCCCGCCCGCCGCCGGTCGGTGGACGCGGCGGCCGCCGCGGTCGCCGGGTCGAGCGCGGCCCGCCGGCCGTCGTGGGTGGTGGCTGCCCTGTCCCAGGCAGCGCACCACCAGGCCGCCCGGGCGGCCGCGACCGCCTGGGCCAGCCGCTCATGCCGCCGCGCCGCATCCCGGGCCAGCCCCCGCCCGCCCGCCAGCAGGCGCTCCGCCTCCAGGAACCAGGCATGGTCGGCGGGCGTGAGCGGCGGGGCTGGGGGTGGGGGTGGGGGTGGGGGTGGGGGCGGATGAAGGCGGGGTGGGAGCACATGCGGGGCTGCCACTGCCGCCTCAGCCGGCCTCACGGGTGGGTTTTTGGGTCGCGGTTGCCTGTGCGGCCTCGCCCCGATCCCCGCCGAGTTGACGCTGTCGGCGGAGCAGGACGAGGTGGGCGCGGCGTCGGAAGCAGAGGCGGAGGTCGACGGCTCGGCCAGCTGTTGTGGGACGGTATTGGGCGGCCTGCCGCGCCCGGCCGCGGGTGCTGCCACGCCCAGCCAGGCCCGGGCAGCCCGGCTGTATAGGAGCGGCGCGTCGGAGGGGGCGGATGCCATGGCAAGTAGTTTTTTAGGGCGGCATCTCGCCTCCGAGCAGAAACGAGACTGCTCGCACTTTGCTCCAGCTCCTGCACCTTCTTCTTTCAATCAGACCTCTATATATCTTCCGTGCGCCTTTGCGCACCCACACCCGCATAACTCTTATGGTCATCGACCCCCCAACCCTCGGCCGGGCCGTGCCCCCCCCGGACCCGGCCGCGGCCAGGGCAGACGCCGTGGCATCTGCCCTGGCAGCCGTTGCGCGCCCGCCCCCTCCCGCCGAGGCCCTCATCGTCCCGCCCTCGGACAAGCGGGCCTACCGCCGCTTCGTGCTGCCCAACGGAATGACCGTGCTGCTGGTACACGACCCTTCCATGGTGGAGGCGGCGTCGAAGGGGGTGGATGAGGAGGATGGAGGGGAGACAGACAAAAAGCAGGGCGGCGGCAGCAAGGAGGGCAACAACCCGGCGCGCGCGCCTGGTGCTGCGTCCGGCTCCTCCTCCGGCTCCGACGCCAGCGGGTCCTCCTCGGGCTCCTCCGGCTCCGACGACGACGACGCTGACGACGATGGCGGCAGCAGCGGCGCCGGCTCGCCCTCGGCGGCCCCTCACCACGCCCCCACCAAAAAAGCGGCGGCCGCGGTCGCTGTGTCCACGGGCTCCCTGGCCGACCCGCCCGCCTTCCCCGGCCTGGCCCACTACCTGGAGCACATGCTCTTCATGGGGTCCGCCAAATACCCGGACGAGAACGACTATGACGCCTTCCTGGCCAAGCACGGCGGCTCCTCCAACGCGTTCACGGACATGGAGGAAACCGTGTACTATTTCGATTGCACCCCAGGCGCCCTCCTCCCCGCCCTGGACCGGTTCGCCCAGTTCTTCACGTGCCCGCTCGTGAAGGCGGACGCACTGGAGCGGGAGGTCGGGGCGGTAGACAACGAATTCAGTGGGGTGCTGCAATCGGACGGCTGCCGGCTGGCCCAGCTGCGCGCGCACACGGCGAGGCGGGGCCATCCGTACGCCCGCTTTGCGTGGGGCAACCGGGCTTCCCTGGCTGACAAGCCCAGGGCGGCCGGCCTGGACGTGCGGGCGGCCATCCTGGACTTTTATGCGGCCCAGTACGGGGCGGAACGCATGACGCTCGTCGTCGTCGGCGGCCAGGCCCTGGCAGAGCTGGCGGCCGCGGTCGGGGCCGCCTTTGGGGCCGTCCCCTCCGGCGTCGGCCCGCCGCCCGACCATGCCGCGTCCGGCGCGCCGTACACCGGCGGCGCCCTCCACATCTCGCCCGCCGTCAAGGACGGCCACCTCCTCACCACCTCCTGGTGCCTGCCGCCGCTGGGGAAGCAATACCGCAGCAAGGCGGAAGATTATTTGGCCCACCTCATCGGCCACGAAGGCGCGGGCTCCCTGCTGGCGGCGCTGAAGGCCCGGGGCTGGGCGACGGGCCTGTCCGCGGGCGTGGGCGAGGGCGGCACGGACCGGTCGTCCGCGGCGTACGTGTTTGAGGTCGGGGTCACACTCACAGACGCGGGCCTGGCCGCGGGCCCGGGGGCGGGCCTCGCTGTCCTCCCCCTCCTCTTCTCCTACATCGGCCTCCTCACCGCCGCGGGGCCCCAGGCCTGGGTGCATGGCGAGGTGGCCGCCATCGCGGCCGCCCGCTTCCGGTTCGCGGAGGAGGAGGAGGCGGCCGAGTACGCGGCCCGCCTAGCCGGCGACGGGCGGCGCTACCCGGCCGCCCACTCGCTGGCGGGGCCGTACCTGCACGACGAGTGGGATGCGGGCCTGGTGGCCGACCTGACGGCCGTCCTGACGCCCGGCAACGCGCGCCTGGACCTGCAGACGAGCGCGGCGGCGGCGGTGCTGCCCCCGGTGGGTGGGGAGGGAGGTGGTGGCAAGGACGGCCCGGCTGTGGCGCCTCCTGGTGACGGCCCACCCACCCCGCCCCCGGGGCGCCTCGGGGAGTGGGTGGCGTCGCCGGGCGCCACCAAGGGCGTGGAGCCCTGGTTTGGGCTGCCCTACGTGACCATCCCCCTCCCCGTCGACCTGCTGGCGGAGTGGGGCGCGGCAGTGGCGGCGTCGGCGGGCGAGGGGAAGGCGGGGGGGGGGGAGACGGCTGAGGGCGGGCACGCCCTGTTCCCGACCCTCACCCTCCCCGCCCCCAACCCCTTCATCCCCACCGACTTTTCCCTGCGGTGCGAGGACGGGGGCGGGGTGGGCGGGTGTGTGCCTGGCGGCGCTGCCTCCCCGCGCTCCCCGCCGCCCACGCCCCCCGGCGCGGCGGCGTCGAAGCGGGCCCGCCCGGCCGAGGAAGGCGGGATGGGGATGGAGTGCGAGGGAGGAGGGGGGGGGGGGGGGGGCGAGGCGGCCGACGGCACCGCGCCCGCCCCGCCCGCCCCGCCTCTCTCAACCCTTGCTGCCGCCTGCTTGTGCGCCCCGCCCGCCCTCCTCCTGGACGAGCACGGCCTGCGGGTGTGGCACAAGCAGGATTCGTCCTTCCGCGTCCCGCGCGCTGTCGTGCGCGCGGCTGTGTCGCCCGCGGGCGCGGACGCCTCGCCGTCCGCCGCCGCCACGCTGCACGCCTCCATCCGCCTGTTGGAAGACGCCCTGTGCGAGGAGGCCTACCTGGCCGAGGTGGCCGGCCTGAGCTGGGCGGCCTGGCCGGAGGGGCGGGCCGGGCTGGGCGTCCGCCTGGACGGGTTCTCGCACCGCCTGCCATCCCTCGCGCGCACCGTCTTTGGCGCCCTGGCGTCCCTGCCCGCCACCATCGCCGCCCGCCCGGACGCGTTCACCCGGGTCATTGAAGGCCTGGCCCGCAAGTACAGGAACGCCAACATGAAGCCGGACGGGCACGCGACCTTCCTACGGCTGGCAGCCCTGAAAAAAATGTGGGCGCCGGAAGCCGTCCTCGCGGAACTGGAGGCGCTGAGCCCGGCATCCCTGGCCGCCGCCCTGCCCGCGTTACTGTCCGATTGCCACGTGGAGCTGCTGGTCCAGGGCAACATGACGGCGGACGAGGCGCTGGCGGTCGGGCGGGACGCGTGGGCGGCGCTGGAGGGGGCAGCGGCTGGCGGCGGCGGCAGCGCGCCGGCCGCGGCCGCGGCCGCAGCCGACACCACCACCACCCCCGCCCCCGCCGCCGCCCCACCGTCCTCGACCCCACCCACCCCGCCCTGCATCCGGGCGGCTCGCCTCCCCGCCGCCGACCGCCCCGCCGACCGGGTCGTCAGCCTGCCGCACGGCTGCTCCTACCTGCACCGGGCGCCCGCCAAAAACCCGGCCGAACCCAACTCGGTCTGTGAAGTCTATTGCCAGCTCGGCCCGGACGACCCGCCAGCCCGCGCCCTCCTGGACCTGGCCGCCGCGGCCGCCCATGAGCCCGCCTACAACCAACTGCGCACGAACGAGCAGCTGGGGTACGCAGTCCACGCGGGCGCGCGCTGCACGCACGGGGTGTTGGGCTTTGCGGTCGTCGTCGTCTCGGGCGAGCACGGCCCGGCCTTTTTGGATGCACGCGTCGAGGCCTTCCTAGCGTCCTTCACCGAGAGGCTGGCCACCATGCCGGCGTCCGAATTCGAAGCTCACCGGGCGGCGCTGGCGGCGACCAAGTCCCAGGCCGACCGTGCCCTGTCCGAGGAGGCGGACCGGCATTGGGAGGGCGTGGGAGGGCGGACCTACGATTTCTTGAACCGGGAGGCCGAACTGGACGCCCTGGCGGCCCTAACCCAAGGCGAAGTGGCGAGCCTGTGGGGCCAGTCCATCGCGCCGGGCCCCACCCGCAAGCGGCTGGCCGTGCACGTGTGCGGGGCGGGCGCGGGGCGCGAGCTGGCCAGCCCGGCCCCGCAGGGCAGCACGCTGGTTGAGGACCTGGGAGAGATGAAGGCGGGCCTGGCGTTGCACGCGGTGCCCACGCCCGTGCTGCCCCGACCGGTGCGACCGCTGGCGGGCGTGTGAGAGGAGGTGTGTGTGTGAGAGAGAGAGAGAGAAGGAGAGAGGCGAGTGTGCGTGCGTGGTGTTGTCCGTCATTTTTTAGGGTGAAGAGGGAGGTGTGGTCGCAGGAGCGTGAGGCCGCAGGTTGCAAAAAAAAAAAAAAAAAAAACGTCCGCCCGCTTTTTGTGATCGCCGGTAGAGTGTTCTCGTTCAGGAGGTGCAGGAAGGGTAGGGGCAGAGAGTGGAGTCAGAGAGAGGGCGGCAAGCGCCCCCGCCCCAAAACCATCCCCCCGTCCCCATCCCAGAGTTTTTACACACACCCACGCTCCCTCCATCTTTTCTTTCACTCTCTCCGCCTGGGCCTTCGCACACGCCACCTCAGAACACGGCGCGCGCACACTCACCCAGCACACGCGCACACAAATGCGGCGCGCGCGTGATTCGGGGCAGGGGCGGGGCACACGCACACCGTGCTTTGGTAAAAAAGAGAGGGGCGCGCGCTCAGGCACGCAGGCAAAATCCACACCAAAAACAAACTTTTTTTGTTTTTTTGGATTTCCCTCTCCCCACACAAAAACACGCACCTCGCACGCATAGAGAACACACACCGCAGCACACACGACACGCAGAAGCCAAGAGTAGGGAAAATGACTGAGCACCGTTGGTAGGGGAAAAGAGGGAACAAGGGGGGGGCGCCGCCGCCGCCCCCCTTCCCATCATCAACCCTCCATCAACTCAAAAAACGTCCTCACTTCTTCTTGGCGGCCGCCTTGGTGACCTTGCCCGTCCCGTCCTTCTTCTCCACCTCCTTGATGACGCCCACCGCCACCGTCTGGCGCATGTCCCGCACCGCGAACCGGCCCAGGGGCGGGTAGGCGGTGAAGGGCTCCACGCACATGGGCTTGGTGGGCACCATGGTGACGTAGGCGGCGTCCCCGTTCTTGATGAACTTGGGGGCCGCCTCCAGCTCCTTGCCCGACCGGCGGTCGACCTTGGTCTGGATCTCCGCGAACTTGCAGGAGATGTGGGCGGTGTGGCAGTCCAGGACGGGCGCGTAGCCGTTGGAGATCTGGCCTGGGTGGTTCATGATGATGACCTGCGCAACGAACGAGGCGGCCTCCTTGGCCGGGTCGTTCTTGGAGTCGGACGCGACGAACCCGCGCTTCAGCTCCTTGACCGACACGTTCTTGACGTTGAAGCCGACGTTGTCGCCCGGGCCGGCCTCGGGGAGGGACTCGTGGTGCATCTCCACAGACTTCACCTCGGTCGTCAGGCCGGAGGGCGCAAAGATGACGACCATGCCCGGCTTGATGACGCCCGTCTCGACCCGGCCGACGGGGACTGTGCCGATGCCGCCGATCTTGTACACGTCCTGCAGGGGCAGGCGCAGGGGCTTGTCGGACGGCCGCTTGGGCGGCTCGATGTTGTCCAGGGCCTCCAGCAGGGTGGGCCCCTTGTACCAGCCCAGGTTGGTGGACCGCTCGATCATGTTGTCGCCCTGGAAGCCGGAGATGGGCACGAACGCGATCTTCTCCGGGTTGTACCCGACCTTCTTGACGTACGAGGACACCTCCTTGACGATCTCGTCGTACCGCTTCTGGTCGTACTTGGGCTCGGTCGCGTCCATCTTGTTGAGGGCGACGATCATCTGCTTGACGCCCAGGGTGTAGGCCAGGAGGGCGTGCTCCCGGGTCTGGCCGTCCTTGGAGATGCCGGCCTCGAACCCACCGGGCGTGGAGTCGATGACAAGGACGGCGCAGTCCGCCTGGGAGGTGCCGGTAATCATGTTCTTGATGAAGTCCCGGTGGCCGGGGGCGTCGATGACGGTGCAGTAGTACTTGGGCGTCTCGAACTTCCACAGGGCAATGTCGATGGTGATGCCCCGCTCGCGCTCGGCCTTGAGCTTGTCCAGGACCCAGGCGTACTTGAACGACCGCTTGTTCATCTCGGCGGCCTCCTTCTCGAACTTCTCGATCACACGCTTGTCGATGCCGCCCAGCTTGTAGATCAGGTGGCCGGTCGTCGTCGACTTGCCGGAGTCGACGTGGCCGATGACGACGATGTTGAGGTGGGTCTTCTCCTTACCCCTGTGGAAGATGACGAGGAGGAGAAGGAGAGGGGAGAGTGAGAGGCGAGCGGGGAGCGGCGGGCTTTTTTTCTGCTTCTTCTCTCTCTCCCTCGCTTCCATGCGGTGGCGTGTCCCGGGCTCTGTGAGGCCCAGGAGGTCGAGTCAATGCAGATGCCATGGTCCAGGACGCAACCCCAGCCCACTCAGGTGGGTGGGAGGCGAGCAAAAGGGCAGGGCACGGCGGCGGGCGGCTCGCCCGCCGCGCGACGGCTACTGCTTGATCGGCGCTGCCGCTCACAGAGGGAGGCGACGAGAGAGCACACGGACGAGCACCCGGCCCTTCAACCGCATTTTAACCCACACTGAAGCCCCCGTCACATCGCGGGGCGTCCACCGCGGAGAGTGGACAGCCCCGGATCGCGCCCACCGGTGCAGGCGAGAGAGAAAAGGCGGCCGCTCGGGCCGACAGCGCGGCGGCCCGATCGGCCGGCACTCTCTCTCTTCGAGCGCCCCGGCCTGGGGCAACCGCCCCGCCTCTCCCACCACGCCCACGCACAGGGCACGTGGGCGATCATCCATGCCATCGCCCCCGTGCGGTGGAGGTGGTGGAGAGAGGCAGGGGCGGGAGCGGGTCAGCCGGCAATGCAAAGGGGAGGCAGCGCGGGCCGCGCGCTTGCTTCGCCCCTCGCCCGCCCCTAATGCTTCATGCTTCGCCCTTGGAGAGCTCGCCAGGGGGCGGCACGCGCAAGCGAACACGCCGTCTTTGAACGGGATCGGTGGCTCATGCGTCGCACAAGGTGACCGTGGCGTCTTTAGCATCAAAACCCGCGCCCGCGGGGCGAACGCGGAGGGGGGCGGCGGAAGGCGAAAGGGAGAGCAAGCGCGGCCGGCCGGTGTCCGCCGCTCCCCTTTTCTCCTCTTCCCTCTCTCACTCTTCCTCCCCACGCGCCCGCCACCCGCCCCGCGCCCCGCCCGGCCGGCAGGGTGCAGAGGGAGGTGACGCATACCCCAATCTCTGCGTTCGACGTACATGGTGGATGTGTTTTGGTGGTTGGTCGGGGGGGGGGTTGGTGTTTGGGAAACGGAAATATAGCAGTGATGAGAGACTAGCTTTCGGTTTGTCGCGCAGACGGACGAACAAAAAAAAAAATGAAAGAGAAGTAGAGACGGCGCCGCGCACACGGGCGCCACGCAGCGCTCACTCCCGATAGACTCAGGGTCTGTCCGCCATCACCTTGAGTGTGCCATCTTCTGCAGAGAGCGCCCCCTGGCTGAGGGCAGACTGCTGGGGGTTGAGCGCAGCCTAAAAGACAGAAGCGGCGCCTGCCCGCGAGAACCCACACTCTCCTGAGGAGCTGCCTCTTTCCTCAAAAAGCGCCATGCCGGACGGCGGCATGTCGCTAGCCCGCTACGCACCGGCCGCCTACTTTGCGGTCGCAGCTGGCGTGTCGCAATTTGCCAACAAGGTGAGATACATAGAGCAGAGGAGAGGCAAGCAAATAGAACAACCATACTTGCATCCATCCCATCTCAACCCCTCTCTTCTCTCACGCACGCTTCTCTCCTCCCCCCTTGTGTATTCTGTAGGCTCTCTTCGCCTACTCCGGCTTTGCCTGCCCACTCCTGATCGCCTTAGCTCAGACGGCCCTGGCGGCGGGCGTGGCCGCGGCGGCGGGCGCGCGCCCGCCCCTGGCGGCAGACGGGTGGGCGCTGGCAAAAGCGCTCGCCCCGCTGGCCGCCGTCAACGCTTTGAACGCGGTGGGGGGGCTGGTTTGTGTGTGTTCTTTATAGAGAGAGAGAGAGAGAGAGAGAGAGAGAGAGAGAGAGAGAGAGAGAGAGAGAGAGAGAGAGAGAGAGAGAGAGAGAGAGCAGGAGTGCCAAGGCGCGCAACAGGCACAAATTGACACGAGCAGGTTTTGTCAACACGTGCACTGCACGAAACGCACTCTCTCACCATATATGTTTGTGTCTCCATTTTTTTCTCCCCTCAAAACAGCCACCGCCACCCTCTCCGTGCCCATGTTCATCACCATGCGCCGCTTCACCCTGCTGGCCTCGCTGGCCCTGGAGCGCACGGCCTTTGGGCGGTCGCCGGACAAGGGCGCGGTCCAGGCGGTGGGGTTGATGGTGGCCGGCGCGGCGCTCGCGGCCGCCACGGATGGCGGGTCCAGCGCAGTCGGCTACACCGCCGTCCTCGCGTCGTGCGCCCTGTCCGCGCTCTACCTGCTGATGGTGAGGAGGCTAGGGGATGGGAGCGGTGGGGGCGGCCCCGTCAACACGGCGGCGGACGCGGCGGGCGGCGGCGCAGACGGGCCCATGCCGTCGGGTGGGGGCGGGGGCACGGCCGCCGCCGCGGCCGCGGCTGCTGGGCTCACCCCGCCCGGCCTGTTGTGCGCGAACGCGGCGCTGGCGGCGCCAGCGCTGGCCCTGGCCGCCCTGCTGGCCGGTGAGTGGCCCTCCAGGGCACGCGGCGCGGCCGGCACAGCCCCAGGCGGCCCGGCCGGCCTCGCCGCCGCGCTCGCCGGGTCAGCCCTCGCGGCCGGCCTGGCCTCGCACGCCGCCTTCACGGCCGCCCGGGCCGCCACCCCCGCCGCCACCGCCCTCGCCGGGTCCGCCAAGAACGCCGCCCTCACCCTGGTGGGCGCCCTAGCTTTTGCCGACTACGTCTACTCACCGCTCAACGCGGCCGGCTTGTGCCTGTCGACGGCGGGCGCGGCTCTGTACGGGGCAGGAAGCGCGGCGCGCGCGCGCGCGGCCGCCGCGCAGCGGGGGCTGCCCCTCGTGCGGCGGGACCCGGCGGGGGGGCGCCTGATCGGGCGGGACCGGCTGGGGCGGCTGGATGCGGCGGCGGCGCAGGCAGCGGCAAACACTGCGGTGGGCGGTGGAGAGGAGGAGGGGCAGGCCAATGGTGGTGCGGGGGCGTAGAAGAAATTATTGTTGGGAACATAGACAAGACACCCCCATTTTTTTTTTCACTCCACCATCGCCAAGTCCAGCCCAGACTTAGACCGGTATGCCACCGCGCACAGGCGGCCCCGCGAGTCCCGGCGGGCCAGTGGCTGGACGGGGCGGGTGGAGGGAGAGGGGCGGGTGAAGAGGGACAGGCCGCCGACGCCACTCAAACCCGAAGGCCGGCCGGCCTCCCAGACGCAGCCCGCGGGAAAGGGGGCGAGGACGGTGGGCGGGCTGCCCGGGGCGGCAGGCGCGAGCACCGGCGCCGTGGAGATGACGACGCCGCCGCCTTCGACCGCACCCCAATGAAGAGCGGGCGGCGGGAGGAGGGCGGGGCGGGGGTCGCGGGGGTCGCCGCTCTCGCCGCCCTCATCCTCCTCCTCCCCTTCCTCGCCCTCTCCACCCGCCCCTCTGCCCGCGCCGCCCCGGGCGACCGTCACATGCAGGGTGATGTTGCCGTCCTCGCCACCACTCTCTCCACGCCCCAGGATGACCGCCGCCCAGGAGCCCCGCAGGGAGTTGAAAAAAGTGGCTGGCTGGTCAGACGCGTCGCCGCTGGCATCGGGGAAGCCGCGCATCGCGACATCCAGCAGGAGGTCCGCCGCCGCCGGGCCGCCGCCGCGGGTGAAGTCGGCCTCGCCCCCGACCTCCTCGTCGGAGAGCTCGTCGGAGGAGAGCTCCAAGCCGTACAGGGAGGCGATCTCGGCCAGGTTGGTGATGCGGCCGACCAGGCAGACCGCCAAGGAAGCGCCGGCGAGGGACGCGTGGGCGGCGTGGGCGGCGCCCGGGGCGACGGCCAGGCCCGGGTGGATCGTGTGCGCTGTGCCGGCCTCGGCTGCTACCACAGGTTCGTCTGCGGGGTCGCCGCTACCGCCGTCGCCGCCGATGAAGATCATGCGAGGGTTGGGAAGGGAGGCCCTGGCGGCGAGGGCGGGGAGCGCCGGGGGCGGGGCGGTGGCGCTATTGGTGTCGCTGTCCTCTAGGAACGGCGTCGCCGCGGAGGCGCGGGGGAGGAGGGCGAGCATGGTAGCCTAGAAAAGGGGGCGTGGAGGGCACGAAGGCGGAGGGGTTGAAATGGGACGCGCTGAGTCAGTCGGCAGGGGTTGACTTTTCTCACGCATGCGTCCCTCCAAACCTCGCGCGCTTGGCCGACCCATGTCTCTCATGCCACTCGGTGTGATGGAAGCTAGCATCTGGGTGGGTGTTGGGAGCTCTCGGAGGATCAGATAGAGAGCACACACACACGCACCGGGTTAGAAAGGCGAAGCAAGAAACCGTGGAAGGAGAGAGCAAGAAACCGCAGAATGAAGCCCCGCGGCTAGCTTTTTTTCGCTCCCACAGACGCGCAACCACACAAAAAAAAAAATGGGCGCACCCGACACGGTGCTCCTTGCCCCACAAGGGACAGGGGCACCACCACCGCCAGGCGATGCACCTACCATGGAAGACGACGACGCCGCATCCTCCTGGTCGGCACCCGCGTCGCCGCCGCCGTCGTCCGATGATGAAGGAGAAACATCAGCCAATGCGGAGGCCTCTGCCGCGTTCGCCGCCCTCCGCCCGCCCTGCACCCGCATCCTCGCCCAGCGCGGGGATGCGCGAGCGCTGGCAGCAACCCTGCGCGAGGTGGCCGCCATTGCGCGGGGGCAAGCAAGGGGTGGCGGCGGTGGAGGGAGCAACATTGCGAGCAACCCACCATCAACCTCCTCGACCCCGCTCCCGGGCCTCCCGGCGGTCGCTGAGTACGCCTTGCTCCCCGTCCTCCTGGTCATCGACTCGGTGGCGGCGTGCAGGGCGACCGCGGCAGCGCCATCGCCGGGTGATAGCCGTGCCAGCGCCCCGCCCACCCCTCCTCAAGTGCCGGCGGCGAGCAGCGAGGCAGTCGCCGAGGCGGCGGCCGACGCGGCGGCCGCCGTGCTGGCCGGCGCGGGGGGGCCGCCGCCGGGGAGTGCAGCGTCCACGCTGGCGCGCCTGGCGTTGGTGGTGGGCTTGCCTCGCAGCGTCGCGGGCGAGGGCGTGCGGTCCGCGGCCTGCCTGGCCGCCCGGGTAGCCCTGGGCGAGTGGGTTGGAGGCAGCAGCAGTGGCAGCGCCCGCCCCACCACCCCTGCCTGGGCGGCCGCGCACGCGGCGGCCAAGCGCCGCGTCCGGGCTGAGCTGAGCCAGGGCTCGGCTGACCCGGCAGCGGCGGGCGCGGTCGCCCTGGCTGCCCGGGCGTTCCTGGACGCGGCGGCCGCGGAGGCGGGCGCGGGCGCGGGCGGGTCGCGGTCCCTCCGCACTTCCGCCCTGGGCGGCGTGGCCGCCCTCATCCGGGCCGTCGGGACCGGGGACGCCCTGGCCCCGCTCCTCCCCGGCATTGCATCCGGCCTGGCCGGCGCGCTCGTCCACGCCGGAGGTGGGGCCGCCGTCCGCACGGGCGCGGCGGCGGGGCGGGAGGGGGCGTGCGTGGCAGCCGGCGCGTTTGCAGAGGTCGTCAGGCGGTGCCTCGTGGGGTCGGCGGGGCCGGCGCCCCCGCCTGGACGTGCCGCGGCTCCGGCCATCGGCGATGCGGCCGGCGCCCGGGTGGCGCTGGCTGGCCTGGCGGCGCGGGCGAGGAGCGGCGAGAAAGGCGTGGTGGCGGTGGCCGCGCCCAGCGAGCCGCTTCTGTCCCAACCCCAACCACCGCAAGCGCCGACGGTGCCCGCTCCTCCTCCGCCGCCGCCGCCGCCGCCGCCCCCCGGCCGCATGCCTCCGCCCACCCTTCGGGACGCGGCCTGGGTGGCCGCCACCGGCCCGCGCATTGGGGCGCTGGCCGCCCGGGTGCTGCCCCCCCTCGCCGGCCACGCCGCGCCGGAGGCCAGGCTGGCTGCTGCAGCATGCATTGCACACGTGCTGCATGTTGGAGGAACAGGTAAGTCCCTCTTTGACCTTCCCTCCCTGACCGCCCTCACTGACGCCCTCTTGGCGTTGGCCGGCGATGACGTGCCTGCCGTCGCGGCGCGCGCTGGCGCCAGCAACAGTGCGCCGCCTCCCTCCGCCGCCTCCATCCCGCGCCTGGCGGCGGCCCTCCCGGCCGCCCTGGCGGGTGGGGAGGGCCCAGGCACGCTCGCCGCCCGGCGCCTGACAGCCGCGCTCCGCTCCCTCACGGCTGCCGACCCGGCGGCGGGCGCGGGCGACCTCATCTGCTCGCCGTCCGTGCTGCGGTCCTTGCTGGCCCCCCTGCGCGAGGCGTTCACCCCAGACGCGGCGGGCGTGGGGATGCTGCTGGCGGCGGCCCCACCCGACCCAGGGGCGCACACAGATCAAAATCAAAATCAAAACCCTGCAGACCCGGGCGGGGGGGGGGGGCCCTCCTCCTCCTCCGCCCCGCTCCTGCCCCGCCTGCCCCTGGCCTGCGGCCTGGTCCCGGACCAGCGGGTGTATGGTGCAGTGTCGTCCGCCGCCCGGGCCCTGGGCGGCCTGGCGGCCCGGGCGGTGGGGGCCGGGCGGGCGACCGCGCTGCGCGCGCTGAGTGACGCGCTGGTGGCTGACCTGGCCTCGGCCGCGGCCTCCCCTTCCCCTTCGTGGCAGCTGCAGGCGGCGGGGTCCGCCCACCTACTGGGCGAGGTCCTATATGGCGCTGCGGTGGCGGGCGGGGTGGGCGAGGCAGCAGCGGGGAGGGAGCTGGCGGCGGTCGTGCCGTCCGCGCTGGATGCGCTGACCTCGCCCCGCCTCTGGTCGGGGCCGACCCACCCGGGCGACGCGGGCGGCGGCGGCCTCCCCCCACGCGCCCTGGCCTCCAATGCGGCCCTAGCACGGAGCGCGGCTGAAGCCATGGGCGCGCTCCTGCGGGGGCTGGGCACGCACGCCTCTCCTCTGCCGGGCGGGGTCGTGCGGCGGGCGCTCCTGCCCCTGCTTGAAGCCCGCGCCCGCGGCCCGCCCGCCCTGGCCTCTGCCGCGGCGGCCGCCCTAGCCGCCGCCGCCGCCGCCGACGCCTTGCCCGACATCTCCGCCCTGGTCGTCGCCAACGCGGACTACGTCGTGGACGGCCTGTGCGCTGGCCTGCGCCGCCCGGACGACCATCCGCGGGCCGCGGCCCTGTGTGCGGCCGCGCTGCGCTGCTCCGGGAGCGCCGCCTCGGCCCTCCTGCCCCTGCTCGCCGAGCCCGCCCGGGCGGCCGTGCGGGGGCTGGCCATCACGTCCCGGCGTCGCCGGCCAGAGGCGGTCGTGCCCTTGCTGAAGGCTCTCATCGAGGTGTGTGGGGCGGCGGAGGCGGATGCGAGGCGCGTGGCGGCGGAGGATGGAGCAGCCGCAGGCGAGGTGGAGGCGGAGGCGGCCGCCCTGTCGACCGCTGCCGCCGCGGCCGAGGCGGCGGCGGCGGCGGGGCGGGGAGGCGCGGACGACGACGCCGCCCCTGGCATCGGCGCCCGCTTTTTTGCGAACCGCGCCAGCTGGGGCGCGGCGCGGCGCGGCCTCCCGGACGGGGTGGCGATTGAGGAGGTGGATGATGAAGGGGAGGGCGGCCCGTCCTCGCCTGGCCCGCCCCTACCTGCCTCCCCTCGCGTCGCCTGGCCGCCCGCCGCCTGGGAAGCCGACGCCCGGCGCCGGGCCCGAGCCGCCGCGGCGGCTATGCTGGCCGACGCGGCGGCGGATGTGGCGGCCCCCCTGGCGGGCGCGGGCGGCGGGGCGGTCGGGTTGGGCGTCGCCATCTTGGCAGCCGACACCGCGGCGGCCGCCCTGGCCGCCCTGGCCGCCGCCCAGGCCGCGTCCGACGCCCGGGCCCGGTCGGCCCGCCTCTTGGCCCCCCGCCCAGGCGTCAACCCGCTCCCGCCCGAGCCCCCCACCCTCCTGCCGGCCATCCACCGGGCGTGGCCGGGCGTGGCGCGTGGGCTGAGGGACGCGCGCGCGCCCGTTGCGGCCCGGGCGGCCTCGTCGCTCGCGTCCCTTGCCGCCGCGTCGGGCGGCCGCTTCGTGGCTGCCCGCCTGGCGGCCGATGCTTGGCCGGCCATGGCGCGGCTGCTACGGAGCGGGCCCTTCCCGGCGCCCGCCCCGGCCGACCAGGTCGCACTCGGGGGGGAGGACAAGGAGGGGGAGGGGCAAGGAGCAGGTTCAACCCCCTCACCCGCCACCGCCGCCGCCGCCGCCCCGGGCGCCGTCCGGGCGGTCCGCCTGGCCGTCCTGGGCGCCCTGGCCGACATGGCCGCCTCCCCAGCGTCCGCGCTGGCCCTCGGCGACCTGGCCGGCCCCGCCGCCGCGGCGGCCCTGGCCCTGACGGGAGACGGCGAGGACAGCGAGGTCCGGGGCGCGGCCGCGGCCGCGGTCGCTGCGCTGGGCGCGATCGACGCGGACGCCGTCTGGCTGGCCTGTGCGGCTGTCGCCATGGCTGGAGGCGCCATACTCCCGCCTGCCACGCCCACCCTGCCGCCCGCCCTGAAGGGCCGCCTCCCCCCACTCCTACCATTCGGCGCCCTCCTCCCGCCGCTGGCCGCCCTCGCGGGCACGCCCTTTGGCGGCGGGCTGGACCTGCCGCCCGGCGTGTGCGGGCGGGCGGGGATGTTGGTGGAGGGGCTGGGCGGGGCGGGGGCAGGCGGTGGGTGGCATGCGGAGTGTCCGGTGGGGGAAATGGATTGATAATGTTTTTTTTTTTGAGGGGGCAGGTGGTGTTTTTTTTTCCTTCTTCCGGTCCTTCACACCCTTTCCTCATCATGACCACCCCACCCGACCACCACCACCCCTTCCCGCCCCCCATGGCCGACCCCCTGTGGGATGATGACCCACAGCAGGGTGCCTGGTGGGGCGCCGAGGGCGAGGCGGCGGCGGCAGAGGAGGAGGAGGAGCAGCAAGCCGGCCTGGGGGTGGTCGAGCCGCCCCCGCTCGGCGCCCCAACCCCGCCCCCTCGAGCGGCCGGCGGCGGGAGTGGCGGCGTGGATGCGATGGCCGCCGCCCTGGAAGGCCTGTTCACGGCCATCCTAACCTCCCTGGCGACTGGCGCCATCCCGGACCTGGACCTGGCGTCCCTGCGGGCCGCCAACGCGGACGCAGGTGGGGCGGCGGGGAGCGCGACCACGCTCGGCGACCGCACGACCGTTCTCTCGCTCACGGCCCGGGGCGCGCGCGGGGCATCGCGCTACGCCCGCCTCCTCCTCGCCGGGGCCGCCTCGTACGAGGCCCTGTCGACGGGGCGGTCCCTCACCCAGCGCAACCTGTATTACAGCCTCAAAAGCGTGGGCGCGGTGCTGACGCCGGCCGCCGCTGCCTCGGCCGTGTCTGACCTCCAAGCACACTTCCGGGCGCCCCGGGCCGCATTTGGAGTCGTCGCCGCCGCGCGCGGGTCCGTTGGGGGGCAGGTGTGGACGGCTAGCGGGGCTGAGGCCGACCACTCCGCCCTCGCTTGGGCCGACGTGTCGTTGGAACCGTCTGGGCAGCCCCTGCCCGGCGACCCTGCCGCCCTGGCCCGCCTGCACACCCGCACGCACGCCTCCTTCCTCATCCTCGTCGAGAAGGACGCCATCTTCCGGCGCTTGTGCGAGGACCGGGTGTGGGACCGCCTGCCGGGCGGGGCCGTCGTCGTCACCTCCCACGGCTGGCCCGCGGCCGGTGTGCGGGCCTTCATTGCCGCCCTGCGGTCGGCCGCGCCGCGGGGCGCCCTCCACACAGTCCTCGGCGTGTGCGATTGGAACCCGGCGGGCGTCGGCATTCTGACTGCCTACAAGTACGGCACGCGGAAATGCGCCGTGGGGTGCGGGGTCGTGGCGCCGGGCGGGGGTGAGGGCGAGGGTGGGGAGGGGGAGGCGGGTGTGCCCAGCCCTGCCACCACCCCTACCGCCGGCGTCGATCCGCACGCCATCCCGGGCCTGGGCTGGCTGGGCCTGCGGTGCGCCCGCCTGGCGACCGCCCCGGCCGAGGCCTTCCAGCCCCTGACCCCGCGGGACAAGGCCATGGCTGGGGCACTGGCGGCGGGTCCCCTGGCCGCCCACCCCGCCTGGACCCACGAGCTTGGCATCATGGCGTCCGTCGGCCTGAAAGCCGATCTGGAGGCGGTGGACGCGGTGGGGGGGCTGGGCAGCCTGACGACGGCCCTGGTGGAGGACGTGTGCGCGGGTGTGTGGGCGGCATGAGGAAAAATGATGACAGAAAAAAAACGCATTTTAAAAAACCTTTCCATCTCTTTCACAGCCGCTCTCTCTCACGTCCACCCTCTCTACGTGCTCTCTCTCTCTCTCTCTCACACTCGCGCGCGCGTGAACTCTCTGAGATCAGCTCAACGGGTTGTAATCATCCGCCGGCACGGGCTCGCCCGTCAGGGGGTCGCCCTGGGGTTGGGGAGGTGGTGGTGGTGGTGCTGCTGCCGAGGCGGTTGGCGCCGGCGCGGGCGGGGCTGGCGCGGGCGCCGGAGGCGGCGCCGGTGAAGGCGCCTTTGGAGGAGCAGGCGGAGTAGGAGGCGGCGGTGACGGCTCCCGCGGCGGCGGCGGCGGTGGCGGCGGCGGCGGCGGCGGAGTGGCAACGACTAGAGAAGGTGGTTCAGGCATGACCGCTGGTGCCTCTTCCTCCACGGCCTGCGGGGGCGGCGCCGCCGCCGCCACCACCGCGGGCGCAGCAGCAGGCGCAGCAGCAGGCACCGCCGTCGGTGCGGGCAAGGCAAACGTCCCCGCCCCGCCGGCCCCACACCCCAACAAGCCCGCCACCCCATCGCCCACCCCCCCACTTCCACCCGCCACCCCGCCCGCGGGCAGGAAGAGGTCGTGGCGGGCGTCCCCGTGGTCCGCCCAGGCGGGGTTGGTCGCCAGCTGGGACGCCACCGCGGCCGCGGGGCCCCCGCCGGACGGGTTGGCCAGGGCGCGTAGGGCTTCCAGGGCGGCGACGCGCGCGACGGCCGAGTCGGACGACTCGCTGCCACTGCCGCTGCCGCTGCCGTCCCCTCCCTCCCCGCTGCCCAGCCGGGCCAGGAGGACGGGGACCATTCCCGCCGTCGCGGCGGCTGCGACGAGGGCGGGCCGGCCCCGGGTCGCGGAGGCGAGGCCCCGGGCTAGGGCCTCCGCCGCCAGCACTTCCGCGCCCAGGCCCCATGCGGGGCCCGCCCGGGCGAGCGGGGCCAGGGCCGCCGGCGGTTCGGCGGCCAGGGCGTCGCCCGCGGGCGGGCAGTCCGCCAGGGTGGCGTGCAGGAGGCGCAGGGCAGACCCGCCCAGCTCGTCCGGCGGGCTGCCGGGCGGGGGCGGCGGGGACGCGGGGGGCAGGCGGGCCGCCAGCACGGCCAGGGCAGTGCGCACCGCCCCCGCCCCCGCCGCCCGCTCGCGCAGTGGGGGGCGGCCCCGCAGCAGCTCTGCCGCCGCGGCGGCCGCTAGGACGGCCGTGTGCACATCCGGGGCCTGTCGGGACCGCACCGCGGCGGTGTATGCGCCCAGGAGGCCATCCAGGAAGGCGACAGGGTCGCGCAGGGGCGCGCCGGGCGTGGCGAGGAAGCGCCGGACGTACACGCCGCCCAGGAAGGGTTCGCCCTCCACCGCCCCGTGCCTCAGCCGTGCCCCGGCCGGCGGCAACCACTCGTCCACGCCCGGCGTGGACAGGGCCATGCGGGCGGACGCCGCCAGAACAGCTGCCTCGTCTGCGACGGCGGCCGCCATGGAAGGCGACCAGACGTGTTCGGGGCCATCAGCCGACGCGTCGGGCGCTAGGGCCGCGGCCGCGGCCCCGCCCGGCCCGTCCGCCAGCAGCGCCAGCGCGCCGGGCGGCAGCAGGCGGGCCAAGGCCAGGGCGACCCGGGCACCGTGTAACGGGTGGGCGACCAGGCGGGCCAGGAGGCTGGCGGACGCCGCCCGCTCCTCCTCGGTCGGCGGGTGCGGCCAGGCCGCGGGCGCGCGCGCGGCCGCGGTCGGGACCACCAGCGTCAACAGCGCCAGCGCGCCGCCGCCGGCTGCCGCCTCCCAGGCCGCTTCCGCGGTGTCGGCCAGCGGGACCAGCAGGCGCAGGGCCAGGGCCCGGGCCGGCGGGGTTGGCGGCAGTGCGGCCGACGTGAGGGCCGCCCGCAGTGCGCGCGGCTCACACAGCGCCGCGACGCACCCGGCGTGCGTGGTCAGCCGGACGAGGGCCGCCAGCGCGAGCGTCGCCGCCTGGGCGGGCGAGTGCTGGCGCTGGCTGTCCGCAGCACTCCGGCCTCCTTGTCCGCCCTCCACCGTCGCGATGAGGGGGGCCAAGGCGGGGCGGGCGGCCATGACCGCGGCCGCCCGGGGGGCCGCCTCCAGGGCACACCGCAGGCCGGCCAGCGCCTCGCACAGATGGCGGGCAGTGGCCGGGCCGCCGCCGGCCGCCTGTGCCGCCCCTCCACCCCCGCCATCCCCGCTCACGCCCCGCCCCGCCCCGTGGATGAAAGTAACTAGGCCTCGCACCAGGGAGGCCGGGTCCGCCAGCGGGAAGGCCGGGTCCGCCACAAACAGGCGGACGTACACGCCTGCGACGACCAGCTCCCCTTCCAGCGCCGGGTAGGCAAAGGTGGCCAGGCCGGCGACCGCGTCCGGGCCCGGGCGGGCCGCGTCCGGGCCGCCCAATGCCTCCAACAGCGCCCCCCGCATATCCGGGTCCCAGATGGCCTGCGGGGAGCGCACTGCGCCGGCCAGGTCGGCCAGCAGCGGGGCCGCGTCGGGCGCGGCCAGGCGGCGGGCGAGGGGCGGGGTGAGGAGGGCCGCCAGGGCCGCCCGGGCGCGAGCGTTGGGGGGGGTGGACCCGGGCGGGTGGCCCGCGCCGGCCAGTCGGGCTAGGCACCGGGCGGCCGCCAGTGCCAGGGCGTTGCGGGCCAGGCCGACGGTGGCAGGCTCGGCGGCGGGGATGGTTGAGGTGACACCACCCCCGCCCACCGCGGCCGCCGACCCCGACGCCTGGGGCACCGCCACCCGGGCGGCCGGCCCCGCCAGGCCGGGGGCCGTGTGCAGGGAGAGGGCGGTCGACGACGCAGAAGCAGCAGATGGGGGAGGAGGAGCGGGCAGCGCCGCCGCCGCCTCGCCGCCCGTCAGAAGGAGGGCGGCTTGACCGCCACCCCCACCCCGACCCCCGGCACCCAACGCCGCGCCCGTCCCTAAAGCCACCGCCCCCGCCGCCGCGGCCTCCTCGTCCAGGGTGGGGTCGTACCCAAACAGCAGGGGCACGATGGCCGGCAGGACGCCCGCATCCAGGAGGGCGTCCTGGAGGGCGGGCGACCCGGCCATGGCGGCCGCCGCGTCGACGGCCGCCCTGGCGGTCGCAGGCGCGCCCCGCAGGCTGGCCAGGCGGGTCACATCGCCTGCCAGCCCGGGCATGGCGTCCATGGCAACCCGGGCGGCTTCCCCGCCCGCCATACGTTCCAGGGCGCGCAGGGCCGCGACGGCGAGCTTGGCGGCGGGGGCAGCGTCGGTGGCGGAGGACGGCAGTGCACCCGCCGCCCGGCCGGCTGCCGCGCCCAGCACCGCTACCCCGCCGCACCGGGCCAGTTCGGCTGCGTTCCCCGGCGAGGCGGCTGCCGTCAGGGCGCACAGGTCGGCCGCCGCCTGGAGGAGCGGGGCTGAGGACGGGGCCAGGAAGTGTTCCCGGCCGCCCTCTCCAGGCGCGGCGCCGCCCTCTCCAGCCGCCGCCTCCCCGACCTTGAGGCCCTCCCCCGCCCCCTCTCCCTCCTCAGCGGCGCCCACGTCACCGTCCGGCCGGCCCGCCAGGCGGCGGGCCACCGTCCGCACGAGCGGCGCGTACCCGGCATACCGGAACGGCGCCAGCTCGGCCCCGGCCCGGGCGTAGAGGACGGCCTGCGCCCGCAGGAGGAGCAGCAGGCGCCACCGGCGGGCGCCACCGCCGCCACCAGGCACGCTGGCGGCCGCCGCTTCCGCTTCACCGTCACCTCCCTGTCCACCGCCACCGCCGCCGCTCCCTCCCAAGTCCGCGGCCAGGCGTTCGTACGCTTTTGCCGCCGCCTCAAACTTCTCCCGCCCGCCCGGGTTGCGGTCCGGGTGGAACTTGCGGGCGGCGGCACGGTAGGCGGCCCGCAGGGCGTCGCCGGTCGGCGTCTCCCCAGGGGGGAGGCCCAACTCGGCCAGCGCGTCGCGGGGGGACAGCCCCGCGGGCGCCCGCCCAAGCTCCGCCCGCCACTCGGCCAACAACGCCTGCAAGAAGGTGACGTGGTCGGTCAGGGGCCAGGCCGGGAAGCGGACGGAATCGCACAGGTTGCGCAGGCAGTAGCGGTGGCACCACACCTCGTCCCTCAGCTCTGGGAATTCGACGGGGGGAGAGGGCAAGAAATCGTAGGGCGCCCGGGCGTGCGCCCGTAGGCGGGCCGGTAGGTCCCCGATGTGGGCCCTCATCTGGGGCACCAGGCGGGAGGAACGCATGGCGCTCGTCCACACCAGTTCGGGCGAGTCCGTGTCGCCCGCCAGGGCGGCCGCAAAGGCGCCGGGGCCATGACATTCCAAGACGTGCAACAGCCCGGCCGGCAGTAGGCCGGCCACGAAAGAATCCTCGGGCCTGGCGCGGGTGGTGGCCGTGACCGTGGTAGAAGAGGGCGCCGCCCGCCGGGCCCCGGGCGGCCAGTCCTGGGCCGCGTGCGTGGCGGCGAGCAAGGATGCTAGTTCCGACAGGTTGGACCCGCCGTACGCGAGGGCGAAATAAAACACGCCCGTCCGGTACAGGCCGGCCGCCGCGCCGGGGCCGCCGTCGGTTGCGACCCGGGCCAGCAAGGCGCAAGCCAGGGACACCAGGGCCGGGTCCCCAGTCAGCAGTTGTGCGGCCAAGATGGGGGCGCAGGCGGGCGAGGCGAGCGAGCGGAGGACGCGGGGTGGGGGGACGAGCACGGCCCCGCCCGCCGCGCCCGCCGCGGCGGCCGCGTCCGGGCCGACGGGGGAGGCGGCCAAGCCGAGCAGCGTGCGCAGGGCCACCTCCGCCATGTCCCGGGGCCGGGCGCCTGCCGGGGTGGCGGCCCCGGAGGCAGAGGCGGCCGCAGCCGACGCCGTCCAGCGCAAGTCACGGATTGAGGCAGCAGGCAGGGCGGCGGCCATGCCTGCCGCCCACAGGCGCAGGGGAGGGGGCGGCACGGCCGACATGGCCGCGCGCGCGGCCGCCATGGCGATAGCTCGCAGGGCGGCGGCCCGGGTGAGGGGGCCGAAGAGCGGGGCGCCGTCGCCGGGGGAGACGGCGGCAGGGGTGGTCGCGGTCGCGGTCGCCTCCCCACCACACTCCCCATCCGGGCCCGCACCTCCGTCCACGGCGCCCGCCGCGGCCACGATGGCGGCATCACTGACGTACCATTCCTTGCGGTCGGGCTCGTGCGCTTCGGCCGCCAGCAAGGCCGTGTGCAGCGGGACCGCCGCGGAGGCGGCAGCGGCGGAGGACTGCTGCTGCTGAGCAGCCCCTCCACCGCCTGCGCCCCCACTCGCCATCACTCGTGCCCGCCCCTCCGTGTGCGCTGCTGCCGCCACGTCCACCAGCAGTTCGACTCCGCCGCACCCGGCAAAGTCGGCGCGGGCCCGGGTGGTGGCCGCTAGGGCTGCCCGGCCCCGGCGGGCCGAGGCCGGGCAGAGGACCGCCTCCAGCAGGCGGAGGGCGGCCGCACGCAGGCGGGGCGGGCCCTGGCCGTCCACCAGGGCGGCCACGTGGGCGGCTCCCGCAAAGGGGCCGACCCCGGCAGCGTGGGCGTCATACACGGCGGCCGCCGCCCGGGCGCACAGCTCCATGCGGGATGCGTCGGGGGTGGAGGAGGAGGAAGGCAATGATGACGACCACATCCCGCCCCCGCCCGCCCCTGCCCCTGCAGCCAGCAACTCCGCCCACAGCGCGTGGAACAGGTCGCGCGGGGCGGGCAGGGTCGCAACCGCAGCCGGCGGGCCGTCCAGCAGTAGGCGCACAAAGACGCCGCCTACGCAAGGCTCGCCCGCCAGGGAGCGGTAAGAGACGCCAAACTCCCAATGGTTCCACAGGACGGGCGCCCCGCCGCCCGCCGCGGCCGCGACACCCCGGCGCAGGGTGCCGACCTCCGCCGCCAGGGCCGCCCGCAGCTCGGCCCGGGTCGCCTCATTCCAGACCAGGCCCGCATGGGCGTGGTCCCGCCACACGTCCCGCCAGAGCCCGCCCCAGTCGGCGATGGGGGCGGCGGCCAGCGCGGCGGCCGCGGCCGCGGTCGGCCGGGTGGCCTGCGCGGTCGTGAAGGTCGTCGGGTGAGGCGGTTGGGCGGGCGCCGGCGCGGCCGCAGGCGCGGGCGGCGCCTGCTGCTGCGTCGATGGGGCCGCCGGAGGGGGTGGCGCCGTGCCCGGCGCGGGCGCGCCCTGGGCAGGGGCAGCAGCAGCACCCCGTGCAACTGACGCCCCGGCGTGCACCTGCAGCGGCGGCGGTGGCGGCGGCGGCGGGGCGGCCGGCGCGGGCACCACCAGCACGGGCGCCGGCCGGGGGTCCAGGTGCCGGGCCAGCCCCGCCGGAAAGACCCGGCGCAGCAGGGCCAGGGCCGGCGGGTGCCCGTCCGCCCACAGGGCGACCAGGTCGCGTGAGAGCGCGCCCCCCGGCCCCCGGTCACCCACAGCCGCCGCGAGGTGGGTGAGGAGGGCGCCATCTGCCAGCGCGGCATCCCGCATGGGCGCCGCCGCGCCCGGCCCCGCGGACGCGACCGCCCGCACTAGTAGGGCGGCGCCCTCTCCGACCCGCGTCGCGGCGGCCGGGTGGGTGAACAGGGCGAAGAGGGCGGGCCCCGCGGCGGCGAGCTCAGACAGGAGGGCCGACCGCGCGCGGCCGCCCGTCGTGCGCACGCCCGGAGGGACGGCCGCGGCGGCCAGGGCGTCCACCGCGGACAGCGTCGCCATCGGGGATGGGGGCAGGTGGTCGCCCAGGCGGCGGGGCGGTGGCAGCGGCGCGTCGGGCGCCGCCGTCTCGCCCTCAGCGGGAGACAAGGCAGGCACGGTTGGTGCAGCGTCCCCCGCCGCGCTCCCTAAGAGCACGCCCACGAGCGCCGCCGCCCGCCCCGGCGCCCCAAGGCACACCGCCTTGGCGGCCGCGGCCGCCGCCCCGTCCGCGCCGGCAGAGGCCAGGGCGTCAGCGGAGGCGAGCGGGGCGGGGGCGGAGGACGCACCACCGCCGGCACCGCCCTCCCTCTTCCAGGGCGCGTCCCACGGCGGCCCGCCCACGGCCGCCGCCCCGGGCGCCCACAGCCGGGCCAGCAGGCGGGCGGCTTCAGCCACCACCTGCGGTGACCCGGCATCCAGGCACGTAAACACGCGGGGCGCGGCGGAGGTGATGGACAGGAAGGCGGACGCGGTGGCGGGCGAGGCGCACAGGCGTTGGAGGGCTTGCAAGGCGGCGACCGCGGCCGCCGCGGCGGCCGGGGGCAGGGCACAGCACGCCGGGCGGCGGCGCAGGGCCCGCCGCGGACTGGTCAGGATACCACCACCCATCTGCTGCTGGGCGTGCGTCGCCACCACAGCATCCGCCGTCACAATGGAGGGCGGCGGCGGCGGGGGCAGCAGGGCCAGCAAGGCCTGCAGCGTTGGCTCATCGCACCGCCCGCCCCCTCCACCCGCGCCCCGCCGCAGGCCCGACCCGGGCACGATGAGGGCAAACGTGGCCGCCCGCCGGGCCAGGCGGGACCGGGCGGCGGCAGCAGCGGCGGCGGAGGTGGAGGCGGGGGCGGCGGCGGGCGTGGCGACCGCCGACTGGGCGAGGCGGGGTGGGGCGGCAGAGGCGGCCGTTCCATCCTCGCCCACCACCGCTGACGCCGCCAGGCGGGGGGCCTTGAGCGCGGCAGAGGGCGGCGCGCCGCCGCCGCCGTCCCGTCCAGCCATGACGTCCGTCGCCCTCAAGGCTGGCTCAGGCGCGGGCGGCGTGAAGACGGGCGGGCCGTCCGGGTCGGCGGCGAGGGCCGCGCGCGCGGCGGCCGCGAGGTGGGCCCCCGCCGCGGACTCCAAGTCGGCCGCCTCCGCGTCCGCGGGGCCGCCGAGGGCCCGCCCCGCCGCGGCGGCACGAGCGAGGGCTGCGTCGGTGGGGAGGGGACGGGCCGCCGGCACGGGCAGCGCCCCCGACGAGACGGCGGAGCGGGTGGCGAGGAAGGCGCCGCCAGCCGCGCCGGGCGGGGCGGGGAGCGCTGCGCCCCGCACTCCGGCCGCCGCCGTCGCCCCCGCCACGGCCGCTACCAGGGCCGCCACCAGGGCATCGCGGTCGGGTGTCTCCACCTCCCACTCCCCGCCCACGCAGCCCGGGCCGTCCGCCCAGGCGAGGACGGCCCGCCCCGGTTCCCCAATGGGCGCGGCCACTGACACGAGGGTGGTCAGCGGTTTCCTGTCCAGGGCGGCATACGTGTCGCCCCGGCGCTCGATGAGGGACGCGCGGGTGAGGGTGAGGACGCGCGGGCGCAGAAAGGGCTGGTGGAACGGCGAGGCGACGGTGGCGATGCCATCCGCGGCGCCAGGCATGACGCGCACGACTCGCCACTCACCGACCGGGTCGCCCTCGCCCGCGGCCCCCGCGTCCCCCGGCCGCCCCGTCGCGCCCGCGACCTCCCGCTCCGCGCCCGCCAGCGCAGATACCAGCCCCCCCGCATCTACGGCCCGAGAGGCGTCGATAGCGAGCTCGATGCCCGCCCGGGCGGCGGCGACTGAGGACGCCGCGCGCACAAACGCGCCCGCGTCCGCCAGGGTAAACACTTTCGGCGGGCGCCCGCCGCCCCGGGCCATCAGGGCGACCGGGTCGCCTGGGGCGGGTAAAGGGGTGGAGGGTGGTGCTGCGTCACCGCCGCCTCCCCCCGCGCCGCGCTTCAGGAGGACGGCCGCGGGGGAGCCCGCCGCCCGCCACTCGAGGGCCCAGCAGGGAGAGGCCTCGCCCGGCCGCGTCCGCTCCACGCCCCGGGCGGTGACGGCCAGGGTGCAGGGCGCCCAGCTCCCGTCCTTCCTCAGCTTGTGCGCGGGAAAGGCCGTGGCGGCCCCCAGGACGCGGGCCGCCAGTGGGCAGGCGGCCGGGCCGGCCGGGCCGGCCGCCGCTGCCGCCAGCGCGGCGTGGAGGGCCGCCAGCAGCTCCGCCCGCTGGCGGCAGGTGAACTTGATCGGCTTGCACCGGGACTGTGTGTGGGTGGATGGCACACTCGTGAGGCGGGTGCGAGTGCCCTTGCTGCGCGCGGGGTTGAAGGGAGGGCGTACAAAAAAGAAACGCGCCCCTTCTCTCCCATCTCTCTCTTTCATACCTTGGCGTCCGAGCGGGCAGAGAGCGTGAACTCCAGTTCCGCGCCCGCCCCTCCGCCCGCGCCGCCGCCCGCCGGCACGGGCAGTCCCGCCGGCCCACACGCCTCAATGTCCGGGTCGCCCCCCACAAAGCTCCACACGTTGGTCACGGCCAGCGTGTCCGGGTGCTGGGTGACCAGGGCGCCGGGCGTCACAGACAGCAGGCGGCGGTAACGCCCGCGCCAGGAGGCCTTGGTGACCGCCCACCGCCCCAGGGCGCCCGCTAAGGGAGCGGCCGGGTCGTCGTCCGGGTAGGGGGCGTCCTCGCGGCGGAGGCGGCCAACGAGGTGGTCGACGGCGTTGGACATGGAGGTGAAAGCGCGTGCCTGGAGAGGGGAGGGAAGGTGAAGGCAGGAGAGACTGGGGCGCGCGGCGCCGGAGTGCGCGCCCGTGCTTCTCTCTTTTTCGAAAAGCGCCCGCCCGTGGCGCCCTTGCTTCTCCTTCTCTCCTTTCAAGCAGGCATGCGCCAGTACCACTCACCTAGACGGGGTGCTGTGCGTCAGGCGCGCCGGACGCGGGTGCGTGGCAAGGGAGAACAAAAAACAACAACGCAGCGACTACGGGCAATGCCACTGCGTAGCGCGCGCGGGCTCTTCTCCCGCTCGCGTCAAGGCAGGCCCACGACGCCCAGTAGCGTTCTACGATCAGAGGGGCGTCGAAGTAGTGCACACACACACCCTGGGTCGAGGGAACGACCGCGGCGCGTGCGTGCGTGTGAGAGCGCGCGTGTTGTGTGACTGAGGCAGTGTGGGGGCGGCATTCTCGACCTCCCTCTACACGCACTCGTCTTTCGCACTTTTTTTTTTTTTTTTTTTTGTAGTGTGCCTCTCTACGCCGGCCCTCCTCACCCCTACTCCCCGCCCTCCACCTCCACCCCGAGCTCGCCCAGCCCCACCCCTAGGCAAGGAAACCAATACCTAAACTCCACATCTTTCTTGCCCCCCCTCCCGCCTGCCTGCTCGGGGTCGTCCACCAGCCCAACGCCCTCCGCACAGAGCGCGTCCAGGGCCGCCCCCGCCCGCCCGGCCTCCCATTTCAACCCCTCGGCCAGCTGTCTGACGGTCACCCAACCCCGACCGCCCGCCAGGTCGAGGACAGCGTTGGTGTCCGTGGACAGCTCCAAAGGGATGGAGCGCACCAGGCGGGCGCCGCCCCCGACCTTCACCATGCCAAACCCCGGCCCCAGGCACGCCAGCGCCGCCACCGCCCGCTTGAGGTCGTCCGCCGAAATGGCTTCCGCCCGCGGCCCTCGCCGCCTGGCTAGGTAGGCCATTAGCGTGTCGACCGGCGTCAGCCCGCCGTCCAGGGGCCGGTGCGCCAGGCAGGCCTCCGCGACTTGCACTGCCAAGCGCGCATAGAAGTCGCCAAACCCCAGGGACGCCGCCCAGGCGCCGGACGCGGAGGCCAGCGGGTCCACGCCCACAGTCGCGCACATGGTGTGGAACTGGGCCCGGAAGACGGGGTCCCGCCGGATCTCGTCGCTGAGGGAGAAAAGGAAAGAGAGAGATGAGGTATGCTGGAGAGAAAGGCGAGAAACACACACACGCGCGGCCCCGTTTACATTCCACTCACCGGTGCGCGTGCGCGAACGCGTCCAGCTTGTCCTTGAATGCCGCCAGCGTGGCCTTCAGTGTCTCGGTCCGGGCTTCCGCGACGTCCGCGCCCACCGCGCGGAAGCGGTTCTAAAAAAGGGAGAGGGGTGGGATGGTTGAGAGTTTTGCGTTTTTGTGGAGGCGATGTAGGGCTTGTATGCGTCCCGAAGATCTCTCACCAGGGCGGCCGCATCCCGTTGCAGGCCCTGGATGCCGGGGCGGCGGCGCATGACCGGGGCGGGTGCGAGAGGGATGCGCAACGATTGTCACGTTTCTTGTCTGCAACTAAGAGGTGCTTCACTTGCGTCCTCTCGTTTTGCCTCTCTCCTCTCCCCGCCCGCTTTTCAACGCAATGATGTCCCTGTCTGCTGCGCCCGCGGCCACTACCACCTCTCGGACGTCGCGGTTGTCTGTGTCCGCCCTGGCGGGCGTGCGCGGGGTGGTGAGTGGGGAGAGGGCGCGCGCGCGGGGATAGCAAAGGAGAAGAGGAGAAAGTTTGGCCAGAGTCGAGGAAAAAAACGCCTCTCATCTCGCCCTGGCCTCCGCCTCTCTTGCACCCCAGTGCGCCATCCCAGGGGACGCACACGGGGCTGGGGTGTGTGTGTGTGGCCAATGTCCCTGATTCTGACTAGCGAAGCCCAAGACTCGGCGACCCGCACTCACACACACACTCTCTTTCCTCGTCCCTTTCCCAGTCTGTCCGCGCCGCCGGCGCCGGCGCCGCCCCCCGCCCTGCCTCGTCCGTTCGCACCGCCGCCGCCCCGGCCGCCGTGAAGGCCGCCCCGACCACAGCAGCCAACGATTCCGAGTACGCCATGGAGACGCTGACGACCTTCCTGCTGCGGGTGAGTGTCCGATGGGAGGAGTAGGAAAGCGAGAGCCGAATTTCGGCCCCCCGCCCCACAGCCAAGAGGAGGCGCGCCGGAGCTGCTCCCATTCAACCTCACCCTCTTTCCATCCTTTCCATCCTCAACCTCTTTCCTTCCCAGGAACAAGCCAAGGGCGCCCTTGACCCCGAACTGGCCGTCGTCCTCTCCTCCATCGCCACCGCCTGCAAGCAGATCTCCTCACTCGTCCAGCGGTCTGCGGTCTCCAACCTGACGGGCCTGGCGGGCCAGGCGAACGTCCAGGGCGAAGACCAGAAGAAGCTGGATGTCGTGTCCAACGAGGTCTTTTGCAACGCGCTGCGCGCGTCCGGCCGCACGGGCGTCATCGCGTCCGAGGAGGAGGACCTCCCCGTCGCGGTCGAGGAGACCTTCTCGGGCAACTACGTCGTCGTCTTCGACCCCCTCGACGGGTCCTCAAACCTGGACGCGTCCATCTCCACCGGCTCCATTTTCGGGATCTATGCCCCCAGCGAGGAGTGCGCGATCGAGGACATGGACGACCCGGAGAAGATGATGACCAACTGCGTCGTCAACGTCTGCCAGCCGGGCGACAACCTGCTGGCCGCGGGCTACTGCCTGTACTCCTCGTCCGTCGCCTTTGTCCTCACCGTCGGCAAAGGCACCTGGGGCTTTACCTACGACTCGCTCGTCGGCGAGTTTGTCCTCACCCACCCCGACATGAAGGTGCCCAAGGCCGGCAAGATCTACTCCTTCAACGAGGGTAACTACGCGTCCTGGACGCCCGGCCTGCAGACCTACATGGACTCCCTCAAGACGGGCGGGAAGGAGAGCGGGACCAAGCCGTACTCCGCGCGTTACATTGGCTCCCTGGTCGGCGACTTCCACCGGACCCTGCTCTACGGCGGCATTTACGGTTACCCGGGCGACAAGGCCAACCCCAACGGCAAGCTGCGCCTCTTGTACGAGTGCGCGCCCATGTCCTTTATCATGGAGCAGGCGGGCGGCAAGGGGTCGACGGGTGGGGGCCGGGTGCTGGATGTCATGCCCGACAAGGTCCACCAGCGCGTGCCCCTGTTCATCGGGTCCCCCGACGAGGTGGACTACGTGGAGTCCTTCCTCAACAAATGAATTTGAAAGCGATTTGTTGAATATTGATGCGCGCGGCACTAAGAGAGAGAGAGAGAGGGAGAGAGGCGTGTGGGCCGCAATTTGATCGGGAGGGAGAGGCTGGGGCGAGGTTGGTTGATGAAAAAAAACGGCGGCGGCGCCTGGCCATCATTTCTCTCTTCTTTTGTCCAGGCGCAGCGCGGCGCCGGCTCGTGGGCGCCCCTCCTGCCCCACGCATTGCCCGCGCACACAAACGCCTAGCCAGTCCGCCTCACCTGCCGCCGTCGAGCATCGGTCCGCAGTTTGGCTCGCGCACGGAAAGCGGGGTGCGACTGTGGCTCGCGCTTCTTGCATCCCTTTTCGATCTCTAATTTGGTTTGCTGCCTCTCTCCACCAATGTCCTCCGCCGCCTCCCGGGTGCCCAAGCCCGTCCTGCGCGGTGGCGGCGGTTGCTTCATCTGCGGGGCCGGGCACAGCATCAAAGCCTGCGACGTGCTGGCCCGGTCCGCGCCCGGCCTGGCTGACAACTCCCGCGTCCTCGGCGCGGTCGTCGCCAGGTGCAAGGAAGGCGACGCGGCGGGCGCCCACACCATCATGCTGGACTTTGTGGAGGGACGGCCCCTGGGGCGGCGGCCGTCCGGGAGCGCGGCTGGCGAGGTCGTGTCAGGCGCGGCGAGCGCTGCTGCTTTGGCGCCCTCGCCGCCACTGCCGCCGGTGGGCGACCCGCCCGCCTCGCCCGCCGCCGCCTTCACGCTGAACAAGTCCGGCCGGGGCTGCTACCTGTGCGCGTCCCCGCACGACGTCCGGGCCTGCCCCCGCCTGCCGCCCTCCCTGGCGACCGGCCGCGCCCTGTTTGGGTTTGTGGACAAGTGCAAGACGGGCGACGTGGCGGCGGTCCGGGCGATGCTGTCCAAGCACGCCGCGCGCGGTGCCGCGGCTGGAGGGTCGGGCAGCCCTGCCGCGCCTCCCTCCCCCACCCCTGCCGCCCCTGCCGCCTCCGCGCCCGCGCCGCCAATGGCAGGGGGTGGCATGCGGGCGGGGTCCTGGGCGGACGCGGCCCGCAGCTCGAGCGGGGCGCTGGCGGCGCTGCCGAGTGCGGCTGCGGTGTCCGCAGCGCCTCTGCAGGGGGCGGCCCCCCCCCCGCCGCCCCCGCCCCTCGCCCACCCGCCCCAGCAGCCCGCGTCCCGCCAGGCGCCCGGGTCGCCCCTGGGCGGCCTGCACCTGAGTGGGTCGACGACCGGCCCGTCGCCCGCGGACCCGCCCCTGGCCCGCCTGCCCTCGACCGGCCTGGCCCCGCCCCGCTTCACCGCTGTCGCGTGGCCGCCCTCGGTTGGCGACGGCGGCGGCGGGCGCAGCGGCGGCGGCCCGCCCCCGCCCCTGCCGGACAATGGCAGCCTGTCCTCCTTCCTGGGCGGCGCTTACGCGGCCCGGGACCCCGTGCTGTCCTCATTTTCGGCGGCAGCGGGCGGGAGTGGCGGCGGCGGCCTGGGACGGGGCGGCGGCGGCGGCGGCCCGCCAGGCGTCGTCGAGTCGGTCCTCCCCGGCGGCGCGTACGGCCACGCCCACGCCGCCCACGCGCCTGCTCAGCCAGGGTGGGGTGCACAGCCCGCGCTGACCTGGCCTGGCGGCGGCGGGTGGGCGGACCAGGCGCAGCAGGCGCAGCAAGCGCAGCAGGCGCAGCAGGCGCAGCAGGCGGCGGCGTACGGCGGCTACCAGCACCCCCACCCCGGAGCGCACCCACACCCCCAACCCGCGGCCCATTACGGAGGCCACCCGGCGCACGCGCACCCGCCTCCGCCACCCCACCACCTGTCCTACGGTGACCCGGCGTCTTTGGCTGCCGACACGGCCCGCCAGGCCGCCATCGCGGGGGACTACCCGTCCCTGGAGGCAGCGGCCGCGACGGGTGGCGGCGGCGGGCCCGCCACGCCCGCCGGGCTGAGGAACAGGGCGGGCGAGTACAATTGCTTCTTGAACGTCGTGCTGCAGGCCCTCTGGGCGTCCGCCGGTTTCGGGCGGGCCTTGGTGAGTGCCCTGTCCGCCCACCGCCCGGCCGACCCGGTCGCGGCGAGCCTTGTGGGGCTGATGGAGGGCTTTGCGGCGGCGGAGGAGGACAAGAAAGGGGGCGGGCGGGGCGGGGGCGCGGGCGGGCGGGCGGTCGTCGACCCTGCCCCGCTCCGGGCCGCCCTGGCGGCCGCCTCCGGCGCCGCCGCCCGCCTCCCCTCCGCCTCCGGCAAGGGCTTTGCGGTCGGCGAGATGGCGGACGCGGCGGAGGTGCTGGGCGCGCTGTGGGAGGCGGCCGCCCGGGCGGGGCCCGCGGGTGCGGACTGTGTCAGCAGCGCCTTTGGCGCGCGGGTGGCTGAAGTCGTCACCTGCGCCCGGTGCGGCGCGCGCGCGCCGGCCGGCCCGCCCCACACCTCCCTCATCCACACTGCCCCCGCCGCGGCGTTGCGGGCCGTCGTCGCCGGCCGCCCGCCTATCGCGTTTGGCAAGGCCCTGCAGGCCGTGGCCGTCGGCAGCCGCACGTGCGGCGGGTGCGGGTCGCCCGCGCCCGCCGTGCCGGTGGTCGGCCCGCCCCTGCCCCGTGCGTTTGTCCTGCAGCTGGCCTGGGATTCGCCCGCGGCCCCGCCAGACGCCATCGCCGGGACCCTGGCCGCCATGGGCGAGGAGCTCGACTTGGCGGACCTGTACGGCGCGGCCGCGGCGGCGGCGGCGGCGGCGGGGGCGGCCAACGGCGGCGGCGGGGCGGCGCACCACCAACCACCCCACCCGCCTTCCTCCACCACGCGCTATGCCCTCTCCGCGGCCATCTGCTTTTACGGCTCGCACTACTCCGCCCTGGTCGCCGCTCCCGGGTCGGGCACCACCCTGGGCGCCCGCCGGGCGTACGACCTCATGGACGACGCGTCCGCGAGCCGGGTGGGGGCGTGGCCGGACGTCGTGGCCCGGTGCGTGGCCGGGCGGGTGCAGCCAGCCGTCTTGTTTTACGATCGGGTTGGGGCTGTGGCTGCGCCGCCCTCACCCCCACCCCCACCTCCCCCGCCTCCTGCCGCGGCCGCGGCAGCATTTGTGCCTTCTGCTCCGGCTCGGTCGGGCTGGGCCGCCATTGCGGCCCGGCCGCCCGCGCCGCTGTCTCCCCGCGGGAGTGGGGGTGGGACCGCGGCCGCGCCACCGTTGGGTGCGCTGCCGGCCCACAACCCCTCCACCGCCCCGTCTGGGGCTAGCGTCGTCACCGTCTCCCGCCCGGCCCAGCCGGGCGGTGGCGGTGGCGGCAATACGGCTTCCTCACCCGTCGGGCCGTCGCCCGTGGCGGCAGGCAACAACGGCACCCCCCGCCGTCGGCGGGGTGGCAGTGGCAGCGGTGCTGCTGCCGCCGCCGCGCCTGCCGCCCCTGCCGCCCCCGCACCCGCGTCCTCGCCTGCCGGCCCCGCCACCGCTAGAGCCAGCGGCAGCGGCGGTGGCAACGGCGGCGGCCGGCCGTCTCGCGGGCGGGGTGGGGCGAAAGAGCGCGAGCGCCGGGCGGGTAAAGACGGGAAGGGCGGGGAGGGCGGCGGGAAGGCCGCGGCCCCTGCCGCTGCCGTGCCTGCTGCTGCTGCTGCTGCTGCGCCCGCTGCTGGTGTAGACGGCAGCGGCGGTGGCCGCCGCAAGTGAGGAGGCTTTGATTGTGTGTGCATTTATCCGTGTGTGTGCAACCCCTCCCCCTTTCCCTTTCCCTTTTCAACTTGATCCCCCTCCCAACAACAACCGCCGCCCGCCCGCTGGTGCTGCTGCGGGGTTGGTCGACCCCGGGCTGAGCCCCCCGTACTTGATGCGCAGGGCCAGGGCCGCCACGCCCGCGCCCGCGACCAGGAGGATGAGGAGGGCGATGCATCTTTGGATCGGAGGATGGTAAGAGGGAGAGAAAGGTTGAAATGGAGGGGGGATGTATTGAAAAGAATGCTGGCGCGGCTTTGAGGCCTCCTCCTTCTCTCTCCTCCTCACCCGCTCTCTATCCTCACCGGTCCGTCGCCGCCCCGCGCGCCACCTCCACGATCACCCGGCGCGCCTTGCGGGCGGCGCCCCGCATCGCGTCCGCATCGTCAAGGATGCGCTCCAGCTGGGCCGCCTGGTCGGACAGGGCGGCTGCCGTCTTTGAGCCCACCTCCATCGTCTGGGCGACGACCCGGGCGGACCGGAGCAGGGAGGCGTCGGTCTCAGCGATGAGTGTGCGGCCGGCCGCAATGAGCTCGGGGGCGGAGAGGGCTTTTGCAGGGGAAGAAAGATAGAAAGGGGGGGGGGGGGGGGTGAGAAGTTGAGGAGGAGAAAACCCACCAACCCAACTCTCGTTAGTCATTCTCTATTACATCTCTCCA
>Ga0315288_10001089_pt1 | contig 34745 bp, 23 predicted proteins | sample YL17G11_20_MG_FD_203454 | JGI IMG/M metagenome (GOLD analysis project Ga0315288, IMG submission 203454) | Sediment microbial communities from Yellowstone Lake, YNP, Wyoming, USA - YL17G11_20 | ecosystem: Environmental > Aquatic > Freshwater > Lake > Sediment | place: USA: Wyoming | collected...
CCCGCGTTTCGGGGCGCGCCCCCCCACTCACCCTCCCCCCTCCCTCCCTCCCCCCTCTGCCCAGGAATTCGCCGACGTGTGGCGCTACATCGAGGACAAGGACCTGGCCGCCCACCCCCTGCACGCGCGCGGCTACCCCTCGGTCGGCGACGCGCACTCGACGCTGCCCGTGCCGCGGGAGAAGTGGTTTGAGTATGGGGGGGAGCGGTCGGGGCGCTTTGTGGGGTTGACGAATGCCGACGGCTCGCCCAAGACCGAGTGCGGCATCCACGGGCCCGGCGGCGAGTGAGAGGGGGAAGGGTGTGGTGGTTGTGGCGTGCGCCGCCGCTCGAGGAGGCACCGCGGCGTGTGCGAGCGTTGTTGTTGACGTTGGCGGCTGCGTCAGGCGGGAGCGTGGGCGGCGAGGCGGGGTTTGTGTGACAGGCGCCGCGCCCCACGCTCCCTCCCTCCCTCCTCTCTCCTCTTTTCAATAACTCTTTGCGAAGACCGCGACCTCGCCCGCGGGCGCACCGGTCATGAAGCAGGCGCCTTCACCCCCCGGCTGGTCGAACGGGAAGCAGCGCAGCGTCGCCCCGGTCTCCTCCTTGACCCGCGCCTCGTCCGCGTCGCTGCCCGCCCACCGCCCGCGCGCCCACCGGCCGGCCGCGATGGCGGCTTGGAGGTCGTCGTAGGAGGACACGTCGACGATGTTGGCGTCGCGAAAGGCGGTCGCCTGCGCGAGGAGCGAGGCCTGGACCGAGTCGAGCAACTCGCGCACCGCCGCCACAAAACCGTCCCCGTCCAGCGGCACGCCCGCGGTCTTGGCCTCGCCGCGCGGCAGGTCGCGCCGCACGGCGACGCAGGTGCCCGCGTCGGCGTCGCGGGGGCCGACCTCGACGCGGAGCGGCACGCCGCGCATCTCCCAGTGCGCATACTTCCAGCCCGGCGTTTTGCCGGTGGTGGCGTCCACTTTGATCCGAATGCCGGCCGCTTTGGCGGCGGCGGCGATGCGCGCGATGGCGTCGTTGACCGGCGCGGGGTCGACATTTTTCTTCAGGATGGGGATCACCACCACCTGCACCGGCGCGAGCGCGGGCGGCAGCCTCAACCCGGCGTCGTCGCCGTGCGCCATGACGACGGCGCCGACCATGCGGGTGGAGACGCCCCAGGACGTTTGGTGGACGGGTTGGAGGGAGCCGTCTTCGGCGGCGAAGCGCGTCCCAAACGCGGCCGCAAAGTTGGTCCCCAGGTTGTGGGACGTGCCGGCTTGAAGCGCCCTGCGGTCGCCGGTCATGGCCTCGATCGTGTACGTGTTGTCCGCGCCGGCAAACCGTTCGGTCGCCGACTTGCGCCCGGCAACGACCGGGATGGCGGCTGCCTCGACCGCAAACCGCGCGTACAGGTCCACAAACTGCTTGGCCGTCGCCTCGGCCTCGCCCGCGGTCGCGTGCGCGGTGTGCCCCTCCTGCCACAAAAATTCCAGGGTCCGCACAAAGGGCCTCGTGCGCATCTCCCACCGCACCACGTTGGCCCACTGGTTGATCAGGAGGGGGAGGTCCCGGTGGGACTGGATCCATTGGCTGAACATGTGGTTGACCACCGTCTCCGACGTCGGCCGCACCGCGAGCGGCTCCTCGAGCTCCTTCCCGCCGCCGCGCGTCACGATGGCCAGCTCGGGCGCAAACCCTTCCACGTGGGCGGCCTCTTTCTCGAGGAACGACATCGGGATGAGCGACGGAAAGTACGCGTTTTCGACGCCGACCTCCTTGAACGCGCCGTCCAGCGCGCCCTGCACCCGCTCCCAGATGCCGTACCCGTACGGCCGGATGACCATGGTGCCGCGGACGGGGCCGTAGTCGGCCAGTTGGGCTTCCCGGACGACGTCGAGGTACCAGCGCGAGAAGTCGACCGACTTGGGCGTGACCGCAAGCTCGGCCGCCGCGCCGGTGCCGCCGCCGCCACCTCCACCGCCGCCTTTCTTGGAGGGTGATGCCGGTGGCTTGGTGGACGCTGGCGCGGCGCGGGCGGGGGGGAGGGGAAGGCGGCGGACCGCGGCGCGGCTGAGACGGGGGCGAGCGTCGGCCAGCGCCCCGCCCACCCCGCGTGGCGCCCCCACCACCCACCCCACTCTCTCACCTCACACACAGCGCCAGCATGCCGGGGCGCGCGCTCGGAGGGCGGGCCGCGCCTCGCATTCGGCGGGTCGCGGGCGCCGGGGCGCGCGCGTAGGCTCGCGCGGGCGGCGGTCGCCGGTCGCAAAGGCGAGTGTGGCGCGCCTGTCGCGGGCTGGGGGGCGCGGCAGTGGCGGGAGGCCGTGGAGCTGTGGAGGCGTGCCGCGACGGCGACGGCGGCGGGCGCGGCCACTCTTGCGAGCCCCGCGGTCCGGCTCGGCGGCGCGGCCGCGGCTACTGCTTGCCTGCCGGCGCTCGAGCCGAGTCGCGCGCCGTCCCCCAATGGACGCCGTCGCGGAAGCGCGCGCCGTCTGGCCCGGCGCCGCGACGCTGGTCACGGTGCAGGAGATCCTGGACTCGAACAAGTGCGGGGGAGAGAGTGGGGGGGAGGAGCGGTGGAGAGGGAGGGCTGGCGCGGGCCGACCCCCGACCCGCGCCGCCCCTTCACCTTCGCCCGCTCTCCCCAGAGTCCTGGTCGCCGAGATCGACCGCAACCACGACCTGCGCACGCCCGACGCCCTGGCGCGCAACTGCGCCCTCATCCGGGAGCTCAACCGCAACGTGGCCAAGGTGGGAGGCAGAGGGGACGGGGGGGGTGGGGGTGGGGTGTCCGCCTCTGGCCCCCCCGCCCCCCCCCCCCCCCCCCCCCGCGGGCCGCGGGCGCGCAAGAAAAAGAGCAGTGGGGGGGGGGGGGCCGCGCGCGCGCCCCCCCCCCCCCCCCCCCCCCCCCCCCCCCCCCCCCCCCCCCGGGGGCCCCCCCCCCCCCCCCCCGGGGTGCCACCCCCCCCCGTGGGGTGTGGGGGGGGGGGGGGGGGGGGGGGGGGGGGGGGGGGGGGGGTGTCCGCCTCTGCCCACCCCGCCCCCCCCCCCCTCCAGGTCGTCGCCCTGTACGACGAAATATCGACCTCTTTCGGCGAGCTCGTCGACGGCGCGGCCGCCGCGCCGTCGGTGTCGGGCGGCGCCGCGGCGGCCGCCGCGCGCGGGGGGGAGGCGCCGTCGTCGTCGCCGTCGGCCGCTGGGGGCGGTGGGGATGAGGAGGAGGCTGGGTGACAGGGTTGTGGCGGGGTGGGGCGCTGTCGCACGCCGCGTCCCCCCCGCGCGCGCGCGCGCGCGGCGCGCTCGCCCGCCCGCCACCCCGCCCGCCGCCGCCTCGGCACGCGGTCGACCTCTCTCGGGCTCGGGCGTGCTCCAGGCGGGCTCGCGCCCGCCACCCCCCCCCTCTATCGCCTCTTTGTGCGCCGAGCGCGTTTTGGCGGGCCGCGCGCGCCCGGCGCCGCACACGCGGTCGAACGCGCCCCCGATCGCCCGCCCCCGGCGCGCCTCCCGCCGCGCCCCTCCCCGGTGCGGTTGCGCGAGCGCGGTCCGCGCCGCTCGCGGATAGAGCCAGGGCCTCCGGGGCGACGAGGTGCGAACGACGGGAGGCGCGCGGGGGGCGCGCGGGGGCGGGGCGGAGGCAGGCGGCGCTTTGTCGCCCGTCCGATCGCCCGGTCGATGCGGTGGCGTCTTTGCGCGCCGCCCGGGGCGGAGCGAGCATTGCAGGGAGGCCCGCGCGCGCCGCGCGCGGGCGCCGATGGCCCCGGCGGGCGCCCTGCGGCTCCCCGCCGCGCCGGGGCGGGGCCGGCGCCGGCCCACGCGCCCGAGAATGGGACAACGAGACACCCTCACCCCATTCACCAGCAGCGCGCCCCCATGCCCCCCACCTCCCCCCCCCCCGCCGACGGGCTCCCCCCGCTCGTCGCCGGCGCGGAAGCTGTCGGCCGCCGCATCGCCCTCGCCCCGCCCAGCGGCGGCGGCGAGCCGGAGGAGTGGCCCGTGGGCGTCGTGGCCGCGTTTGACGCGGCGCGCGGGCGGCACAGGGTCGAGCTCGACAACGCCGACGCCGCGGCGCCGCCGCGCGCGGGCCGCCGCCGCGCCCGCTCCGAAGAGGGCGGCCCCGACTCGGCCTGGGCCCTCCTCTCCGCCTGCCGCTTTGCCTGGCTCGACCCGCACGCTTCCTCGTCCCGCAACCCCACCTTCTCCCCCGCCGCCCCGTCCGGCGCCGCCGCCGTCGGCCGCCGGGTGCGCGTCTTCTGGCCCGCCATGGGGCGCTGGTACGCGGGGCGGGTGACCGGGGACGCGGGGGACGGGGACCACCACCGCGTGACATACGCCGACGGCGACGTCCAGACCCTGGCCCTGGCCCGCGAAGCCGTCGTCTGGGCGGGGCTGGCGCCGCCGCGGTCGGCGTGGCCGGCGGACGACGGGGCGGCGCTCGGGGCAGAGGCCGAGGCGGCGGCCGCGCGCGCAAAGCGCGCGCGCGGCGGCGCCGGCGCGGGCGGCGACCGCGCCGCGCCCTCGCCGCCCAAGCGCGCGCGCCGGGCCGCGTGGACGGACGACGAGTCGGACGACGACGGCGCGCCCGCGCCCGATTCGGCGTCCTCGTCGTCGTCCGAGGAGGAAGAAGAAAACGTGGCGCCGCCGCCGCGGTCGGCGCGCCGCGGCGGCCCGCCGTCGCCGCCGGCCAAGCGCGCCGGAGGCCTGGCCGCGCGCGGGCCGCCGCGCACCGCGTCCCGCCGCACCGCGGCCGCCGCGGCGGCGGCCGTCGTGGCGGCCGCGGTGGCGGCCGACGCCGACCCGGGCGAGGGCGGCGGCGGCGGCGCGCGCCGCGGCCGCCGCGCGCGCTCGACGCCCCAACCCTTTGACCCGCTCGCGGGCTTGGGCCTCACCCCCCCCCCCATGGGCGACGTGGGCGACGCCGACGTCGCCGGCCTGCTGGAAGGCCTGCTGGAGGCGCACGCGGCGCACCCCGGCAGCGCGGGCGGCGCGTCGTCGGACGAGGGCGACGCGCCCATGCCCCTCTCCCCCATCGCGGCCGGCCTCCTGCTGGCGCGCGACGCGTCCAAGGGGGGCGACGGCGGCGCCCCGCGCGCCGCCCCCCTCCCCCCCCGCCCGCGCTCGCGCTCGTCGCGCCCGTCGCGCCGCCCCGCGTCTGGCGGCGCCGCGGCCGCCGCCCTCGGCGGCCGCCTTGCCGTCTGGTGCGACGCCGACCGCGCGTTCTACAGGGGCACCCTGTCCGCGTACGACGCCTACCACAAGCGGGCCAAGGTCGCGTTCGACGGCGGCGCCGACGAGTGGCTCCCGCTCGGGCGCGACCGCGTCGCCTGGCTCGCGCCCCGGGCGCGGTCGGCGGGCGGGGCGTGCCCCGAGCTGGCTGCCGCCATGGCCGCCCTGGGCGCGGCGCCCGCGGGCGACGGCCGCGCGGCGGGCGGCGCGGCCGGCGCGCCGCCGTCGCCGCTCAAGACGGCGGCGGCCGGGGCCGGCTCCTCGCGCCCCCCCCCCCCCGCGGCCGGCGCCTCCGCCCCCGCCTTCGCCCCCGGCGACCGGGTCTCCCTGTGGTTTGACGCCGCGGCCTGCTTCTGCCCCGGCTCGGTCGTCGACACCGACGCCGCGTCCGGCGCGGTGCGCGTCCTGTACGACGATGGCGAGGACGAATGGGTGGCGCCCGCCAGCGAGGCGCTCCAGGCGCCGCCGCCGCCGCCGCCGCCGCACGCGCGGCCGGGGGCTGGCGTGCCGGGCTCGCACCCGGGCGCCGCCCACACCGCGCTCGCGCCGCGCGCCGCGCCGCCGGAAGGGCCGGCGGCGCTTGGATGGCGGGTGGCGGTCTACTGGCGCGGCGACGCGCGCTTCTACGGCGGGGTCGTCGCCGGGTTCGACCCCGCGGCCGGCGCGCACCGCGTCGTGTACGACGACGGGGAGGGCGAGGCGTTGGTGCTGGCCAAGGAGACCGTCAAGTGGGTGCTCCCTCCCGGCGCCCGCGTGGGCGCCCCCCCCCAGCCGGCGCGGCGCTCGCGCTCGGGCGCGCGCCGCCGCCGCGACGGCCGCGCGGGCGGCGGGCGCAGGCGCGAGCCCGGGGGCGGCGGCGCGCCCCGGGACGACCGGGAGGCGTTCGCTCGCCCGGGGTCGCGCCGCGCGGCCGCGCTGGCGGCGGGCGACGGCGGCGGCGGGGGCAGCGACGCGCCGCCCCGTCCCCCCCCGCGCCTCCCCGCGCGCCCCGTCTTCGCCGCCGGCGGCGCCGCCGTCCTCTACCCGGCGGACGGCCTCGACGCCCCTGCGCCCGCAGAGGGCGAGCTGGCGGCGGAGCGCGTGCTGTGGCCGCGGCGCGGGAGCCTCAGCGTCGGCGCGCGCGCGGGCCGCCGCGCCGGCGGCGCGTCCGCGTCCGCCCTCGTCGTGCGCCTGCTGCTGACCACCGGCGATCGCAAAGCGCCGCTGCAGGTGCCGGTGGATGCGGACGTGGCGGCGGCGACCGCGGCGGCGGCCGACGGCGGCGGCGCCCTGTTCGCGCGCCCGTCGCGCCCGCCGACCGCCGCGTCGGCCGCGCGCCCCGCCCTCGCCTCCCGCCCCCCCCCGTCGCCCTTGGGCCCCTCGCCCGCCGCGTGCGGCGCGCCGCCCGCCGCCGCGTGGGCGGCGGCGCGGTCGCCGCCGTGCGGGCCGCCTGTCGGCGGGCGGTCCGTGGCGGCCGACTCGGTGCGCGTCGTCCTATGATCGATCTGATGGTGCATATGCATAGAGGCGGCCTGTGTGCGCCCCGCTTTTTTCGATTCTCCGAGTCTTGGGCCCCCGCCGCTGCCCCCCCCGTCCGACCCTTATGCCCCCGCGTCACCTCCCTCCCCCCCTCTCCCCCTCCTCCCGCCCCCGCCGCCGTGTGACACCCGGCGCCGTCTCCAGAGCACGGGCACGGCAGCGTGGCGGGGTGGTTGCATGCAGGGCGGTTGCCATCGTTTTGTGTTTTTGGGGCGGCCTCACTCGACCCCGCCCCCCGTCCCCCCTCTCCTCCCTCCCCTAATGCTTCCACACGCTCGCGTCCAGCCCGCGCGGCTCCTCCAGGGAGGACAGACCCCGGAAGGGGGGCGCGTCGGCGGCGCCGCCGCGGCCGCCGGCCGACGCCCACGCGCCGAGAGCGCCGGCCGCCCACCCCAGGGGCGCCTTCCCGACGATCGCGTCCGCCAGCCCTGCCGCCAGACTGGACTCGGGCGCCAGCTCAACCCGCCCGGCAAAGTCGGCGGGGTCGATGCGGAAGGCGAGGCGGTGGAGCAGAGGGGAGGATGCAGGCGGGAGCGCGCGCGGCGACGCAGCCGGCAGCAGCACCCGCACCGGGCCCGCGCCGGACGCGAGCTCTACCAGGTCGCTCGTGTGGGGTGCGACGTCGATGACGGGGCCGTAGGCCGCGTCGGACGCGGCGACGGCGGGGGACGGGGCGCGGGGAGGCGGGCCGTCGGTCGACCCGGCGGCAGCGCCCCGGCCGCCGTCGCTCGGCGACGACACGACCACATCCGACGGCGCGGTCACCAGCGTCACGTCGTCCATGGGCACGCACCACCGGGCCGACAGGAAGCGCAGGGCGAGCGCGCGCGAGGCGCGCAGGGGGGTGATGTGCAGGCGCGCGGTCAGCGCGTCGCGCGCGCTGCCCCCCCCCCCCCCCCCTTCCCCCTCCACCGGCACCGCCTGCAGCGTCATGTGGCACCGGTACCCGTTGGACCGCATGCGGCGGCGCAGGCGGTCGACGACGTCGAGGGCGGCCGCGCCGCCGTCGGACGGCGCGCGCGGCGGCGGCGGCGCGCCGTACAGCGACGACCGGCCCCAGGCCGCCGGCGGCCGGGTGACCGCGCTGGAGGCCGCGGCGGCGTCGAGCTCGAGCAGGACGTGGTGGGGGTGCAGGGCCGCGGGGGCGAGGCCGTCGAGCGCGCGCAAAAGGGACGCGACGCCCGCGTCGGGCGGCGGGGGGGGTGCGCCCGCGGCGCCGCCCGCCTCCGCGGGCCTCAGCGCTTTGGACACAAAGCGGGCCAGGTTGGCACGGTCCCAGCGGAACGCGATGTGCGCCTCCCACGCGTCGTCGGCGACCCAGCGGACCAAAGAGGAGGCGGCGGCGCCGTCGGCCTTGCCGCCGCCCTCGTGCGCGTGCCAGATGTCGGCCCCGCCGTTGCACACGACAAAGTCCAGGGCGTCGACGTTGAGGCCGGCGTCGCGCAGGGCCGAGGTGGTGGCGTCAAAGCCGAGCATCGATGCGACGCCGAGGCCGGGCGCGGCGCCGGGCGCCGCGCGCGCGGCGGCCGCCGCCAGCTCGCGCAGCACGGCCGCCGCCGCGGGCGCTCTGTGTGCGCCGTCCAGGGGCACGACGACCAACGTCGCTCGCCCGCAGCCGCGCGGGCGGCCAGCGTCGCCCGAAACGCGCGCGCCGCCGCCCGCCGCGCTCGCGCCGCGCGCGAGAGCGCTCGCGTCGGGCACCGCGCCGTCGTCCAGAGCGGTCGCAAGGGACAGGGGCGGCGGCGCGGTGCGCAGGCGGCCTTCGTCGTCCGACAGGGTGTCGGGGACGCGCGGCCCCGGCGAGCGCGGCGGCGCGCCGCGCGAGGGCGACAGCGCGCCGCCGAGCGACCCGAGCGCGCCCGCCGACCCGCCGCCGCCCACGTGAGCGCCAAGGGCTCGCGGCGACGGCGACGGAGAAGGCCCGCGCACGCCGACGTCCCACGTCCCGGATAGCCGCGCGCGCGCGCGCGCCGCCGCGGCGACCGCGCGCTTGCGCGCGTCGAGCGTCGCCAGGTACCGCGTGCAGTGCGAGGGCCACGAGTAGGCGTGGATGTTGGCCAGGCCGGAGGCGGACATGGCGTCCCACGAGTCGGAGCGGGTCAGGATGGCGAGCAGCGCGTCGCCGACCGCGCGCGCGTCGGTCGGGTCCACCAACAGGCCGTGGTGGAGCGTGGCCATGATGTCGACGGGCCCCCCGTTTTTGGTCGCCACGCAGGGGACGCCGTGCGCGGCGGCCTCGATGACGGTGAGGCCGAAAGGTTCTTGGAGCGCGACGTTGACGAATGCGCCGCGCGTCGCGAGGGGCAAACGGTAGATGTCGGACACGTCGGCTTGCGAATGGTGCTTGGGCATCGCCACCGAGCCCCACAGCCCATGGTCGTCCACCAGCCGGAACACGGCTTCGACGACCGCGCGCGAGCCGGGAGCGAGGCCGTCGAGCGTGTCGCGGTTGCCCATCACGAGGACGAGGTTGGCCAGTTGCCGCAACGTGGCGTTCATGGCAAACGCTTCCACCAGCGTCGTCAGGTTCTTCTTGGGGTCGGGCCGGGACATGGCCAGGATGGCGGGCTTGCGCGGGTTGCGCAGGAAGCGAAAAATTTCAGACCAGATCGGGGGGTCCTCGATGGCCATCGGAGGGGCCAGGGTCGAGGGGTTGGGAGCGGGAGGGGGCGCGCCCTCGACGGCCAGGCCGTCGGCGGGCGGCGGCGGGGCGTCGGCGCCCCCCCCGCCCCCAGACCCTCGCGGCGACATCAGCGCGCCAAACCCGTACGGCGCCGCCATCATCTCCCGCGCCGCCGGGTCGTCCGGCAGCGCCACTTTCAGGGCCGAGAAATCGAGGCCGGGCGGGATGACGGCCATGGCGGGCATGTGGCGGCCGGGGCGCGGGCGCGCGGCGAGGACCGCCGCGACTTTGGCCGAGTAGGCGTGGTAGAGGCCCCACTGGTCATCCACCTCTTGCTGCGTGGAGGTGAAGACGGTGACGGCGGCCTCGAGGCAGCGCTCTTCGGCTTCGACGCGGCGGGAGATGCGGTAGGTCGCCTCCACCTCGGCCTTGTTCATTGTCCCGCTCGCGAGCAGGTGCTCCAGCTTGTTCCGCCCCAGCGAGTGCCCCGTCATCACCATGTCCGCCCCCAGGGTGTGCGCCATGAGGGCGGCGGCTTCGCCGGCGTCGGCGTAGTGGCCGTGCAGCGCAAACAGCTCGCACGGGCGGCCCGCGTCGGCGAGCGCGGCGAGCGTCAGTTTCACGTGGGCCACGCCCCGGTCGGCGAATTCGCGGACGTGGGGCCACAGCCGCTCCTTGCGCAGGTAGCGGGTGGGGGGGCCGGCGGGCAGGCGCACGATGTACGCGCCGCCGAGCGCGCCGTCGTCGCCGGGCGGGACGAGGCATTCGAGAGGGGAGGCGTAGGAAGCATCGACTTTCGGGTCCGCCACCAGGCGGGTCAAGAGGTCGACCCGGTACACGGCCGGGTGCTGAGACAGCGCCCGGGCGAGCTCCACGACGTATTTGACTTGCCCCCCGGTGTCGGGGTCGCGGCCGAGCTCCATTGCGTCCCCGCGCACGAGGCCGTGCATGGAGGCGAGAACGATGTAGAGACCGTCGACGCGGCCGGCAAAGGGGTCCGGGATGGGGCGGGCGGACTCGGGGCGGGAAGTTTCGAGAGTCATTGGCTTGCCGCGCAGCGGCGACGCGCCGGGCGAGCCAGCGTAGCCGCCCGTGAGCCAGGCTTCCGAGGCAGAGGCACTACCTTCCTCCCCAGGTGCCGCGATGCGGACGCGGGGCGGGCGGCGCGCGCCGGGCAGCTTGAGGTCGGCGAGCGAGGCTAGCGCGGCGGCGGCGGCGGCGGCGGTGCCCTGCGCGCGGCCGGCATCCGCCGACGCGCGCGGCGTCGGAAACCCCGACACCGCGGGCGTGGTGCGCGTGCCGGTCGACAGGGGGGCCGCCGGGGACAGCAGGTCGTCCTCGTCGAGGTCGGACGCGGCGGCCGACGACGCGGCGCCGGCGCGCGCGCGCGCCGCGCGCGCGGCCGCGGCCGCCGGGTGCGCGCGCCGCACCGCTTCTTGTTTGCGCTTCAAGTGCCACACGCGCCAGGAGAGGTGCTCCAGGCGGGCGTCCATTTCGGAGGACGCGGCGCCGCTGGACGCGGCCTAGAGGAGGCAGAGGGGGGGAGGTCGGCGGGGGTCGGTTCGGAAAGAGAATAAACCCACCCCGCTCCTCCCTCTCCCCTCTCCATTCTCCTACCCGCGCCCAGGCGCCCTTGATGCCTTGCTCGCCGAGGGCGAGGATTTGATTCACATAATATTTGGTGTAGACAGACGCGTTGGCGTCGCGCGGGCGGCCGGGGCCGGTGGCGGATGATCCCGGTGCGCCGCCACCGGCCCGGTCGCGCGCGTTGCGGTCGGCGGGGCGGGAGTACTCGGAGGAGAGGCCGGTGGAGAGCTGGGAGGACGAGAGGGAGATGGGTTGGGCGCGCGGCGGCCGGCGGGCGCGCGCCCGCCGGGGCCGCGATCGCCGCGGGCCGCGAGCCGGTCGGTCGCCGGGGACGACGGCGTGGGTGGGCGGCGAAAGCCGCACGCTCCGGCACCCGCCCCCACCCATCCCTCCTCTCCCGCCTCCCGCCACCCCCGATCCCCGATCCCCATGCTCTCTCTCACCAGGGCCTCGAGGTAGGAATCGATCCACGCGTTGGCGCCGGAGACCTCGTTGTTCTCCATGGCGTGCGGCGCGCGCCGCGGCGCCTGCGCCCTGCGTCCGGCGCCCGGCGGACGGGTGCGTGTGCGGCGCCGCCGGGGACGGGGAGGAGGGGGTGGGAGGTTGGTGGCGGGGCGCGGAGTGGGGAGAGAGAGAGCGCGCGTCGAGCTCGCGGCCGGCGTCGGCTCCAGACCCTTCTCGGCTCTCACAAGGCGCCGCCGCCCTCACCACCACCACTACCCACGCGCAGCGCGGCGCGCACGCTACCGTGGAGCGCCCCAGCGCCCGCCTCGGCCGCCGCGAGCGCGGCCGCGCGCGCGGCCGCGTCGGCGCGGCCCAGCCCGCCGCGCGCCGCGCGCACGCCGGCGGCGGCCGCGGCCTCGTCCGCGATGGCCAGGCGCAAGGTGTGCGATGATGAAGGGGATCCGGAGGCGGCGACCGCGGCCGCGGCGAGCGCTGGGGAAACCCACGCCGCGCGCGCCGCGACCGCGGTCGCCCAGTCTCCATTCGCGCCCCCGTCCCGGGATGCCGCGGCTTCGTCCAACACAGCAACGAGCGCGGGCGCCAGCAGAGCGGCCGCCGGCGCCCCCCCGAGCGCGACCGCGGTTTCCGCCGCCGCGCGCGTGAACGGCGCGCGGCAGAGCGTGGCCGCCGCCGCCCTGCGCCAGCCGGCGGCATCCGGGGCGCCGTCGGGGGGAGGAGGGCCCCAGCCGTCGGAGAGCGTGGTGGCGAGGGAGGCGGCGAGAGCAAGCGCGCGGGGCGCGGGGTCGGCCGCCGCGATGACCACGTCCGCCGCCAGCGCCGCCAGGCGCAGCTGGGCGGCGACGAGGGTGGCTTTGGGGGCACCGACCAAAGGGGCCAGAGAAGCGGCGATCGGCGGGGAGGACGGGTCGTCGGGCGACTCGCCGGCGGCGGCGGCCGCCGCCGCGCGCCCTGCGGCCGCCGCCGCCGCCGCGGCGTCCGCCCTCCCTCCACTCCCCCAATCGGCCGCCCGCACGGCCTTCGCAAAAGGGCAAGCCTCAACCTTGGCCGGAAACAGCGCCCCACCGTCGAGCGGAACCGCCACCGCGACGCGCGCGCCGTCGGCCGCCCGCGCGCCCCCCGGCGCGCACCACGCCGGCGACCGCCCAGTGGCGGCAGGGGCTCGGCGGGCGGCGCAGGAACAGGCGAGGAGCATGCCGGCGTCCAGAATGGTGGTGAGGGCGGTGGAAGCTGCGGTGGGCGAGGCGGCCGCGAGCCGGGCGAGCGTGCGGCGAGCGTGAGGGGCGGCGGGGGCGTGGGCGACCGCGGTCGCGATCGCGCGCGCCGCAGCGACACCGCCCGCTTCGGCTGCCGCGGACTCGGACGCCGGAAACGGCGCCGCTTCCAGCAACGCCCCAACCGCTGCGTCCGCGTCGCTGCGCGCGGCGGCTGCCAGCGCGGCGGGCCAAGAAGATGCCAAGGCCGTGGCGAGCTCATGACCCAAAGTGCCTGGGGGGCGAGAAGGCGGCGGAAGCAGCGCCAGCAAGGTCGCGGCGCGGTCGGCGGGCGCGACGCCGCGCGACACCCACCCGCGCGACACCCACCGGCGCACGCCGCTCCCCCCTCCCGCGGCCACGACGGCAGAGGCGACGGTGTGGAGCACGGACAGCGCGCGGGCTGACGCGCCCGCCGCCAGCGCGGCGTCGAGCACCGCGTCGGGCGCGGGCGCCGCGACCGCCGCGGCCGCCAGCGCGGCCGCCGCGCCGTTGCTGCCAGCCGTGGCAGCGTTGGCCAAAAGAGACGCCAGACGCGCCCGCCCCAGGCGGCGCCCCAGGCAGGCCCAGGGAGGGGGGTGGAGGGTGTCGGCCGCTGCGCCGCCCGTCGCGCGCGGCGCCAGCGCGGCCGCGGCCACCTCGTCCGCAACCCACGCGAGGAAGGCATCGGCAGTGGTGCGGGTCGTGGTGGAGAGGGACTGGTCGACCGCGGCCGCCGCCGCTGCGACCACCGCGGCCGCGGCGGCGGGCTCGTGCGCGCGGGCGGCCAGCGCCCGGCGCGGACCGCCGCCCACGTCGTCGCCCGGTCTCAAAGGGCGGCGGAGCAGTTCAAAAACGACCCGACGCCAGACAGCGGCGACTGCGGCCGGGTCAGCCGCGCGCGCGGCGAGCGCGCACGCTGCGGCGACAGAGCCAGACGCGATGCCCGTCGCCGCCGCGTGCGCGTCCGCGGTAGCGGCCGCGCACGCGATGGCCGCGGCCCGGCCTGAGAGAGAGAGAAAGAAGGGGGTCGGAGGCAGTCACGCACGCGCGCGGGCTCCGAAACCTGAACCCTCCTCCCAACTTCTCACCTGCCGCCTCCCCCTCGAACGCGTCACTACTACCATCTCCTCCGTCAGCCAGCACTCGGTCCAGGGCGGCGACCGCGGCGGCCGCGGCGTCGGCCGGCCAGCCTCGCGCGAGCGCTTCCAGGGCCCAGCAGCCGTCACCGGCCGGCCCCGCCACCACGGCACGCGTAATAGCGTATAGCACGGTGTCGGACGAGTGTGGTTGGGGCGCCAGGACGGCGGCCGCGAGCACGCGCAGCGCGGCGCGGCGGTCTGCATCGGCCGCCGCATTGCCGCCCTGCGCCGACCCCAGGCGCGCCAGCGTGTCCAGGGCCCAGGCGCCGTCGGCGTGGGCGGTGGTGGAGTCGGCGGCTAGGGCTGAAGCGCGGTGGGAAGCGGTGGCGGCGTCGCCGCCGTCGGCGGCCGTCATCAGACGGCGGCGGCGAGCGGCGGTGGCGGCATGGGGTGTGGGAGGTGTGGGGTGAGGGAGTGGGAGGCTCCGTGGCGTGTGCGCGAGCGAGCCTGTGCGCTCCTACCGCCGCGCTCTCCACCCTTTCCCCGCCTTCCCTCTCGCTCTTCTCTCCCGCTGGCGATCGGGTTTGACGGTGGTGGTGGTGTTGAGATAACACCAGTTGCTGGATTTGTTTTTTTTTGGTCTAGAGTTTTTTTGGCGGTTGGCCGGTCGGCCAACCGCCGCCTCCTCTCTCCGCTCTAAAATTCTTGCGAGACCGACCCCGACCCCTTCTTCCCATCCTTGCCGAGCAGCACGGCGTGGATGTTGGGCAGGACGCCGCCAGCGGCAATCGTCACACCCGCCAACAGCTTGGACAGCTCCTCGTCGTTGCGCACCGCGAGCTGGATGTGGCGCGGCACGATGCGCGTCTTCTTGTTGTCGCGGGCCGCGTTGCCGGCGAGCTCCAGGACTTCCGCGGTCAAGTACTCGAGGACCGCGGCGAGGTAGACCGGGGCGCCCGCGCCGATGCGGGACGCGTACTTGCCCTTTTTCAGGTAGCGGGCGACGCGGCCCACGGGGAACTGCAGGCCTAAAGGAGAGGAGGGGAAGAGGGACCGTGGGCGCGCGGATGGCCGGCACTGGTGCCGGCGCGTCCGGGCTCGGACGCGCGCGATGGCCGCCTCGTCGCGTGCAGCGTGTCGCACCGCGTGCATGAGAGGGCAGCGCGATCGCAAGGGCGCCCGGCGCGGCGCGCGGCGCGCGCGCGTGCCTCCCGCATCCGGGCCGCCAAGAGGCCTGCGGCCGCGGCGCGGCCGCCGTCGCGGCCACACCAATGCCGCCATCCAAACCACGCGGGCGCGGGCGTGCGAAACTGCCCGCACCTCTGCCGCCCCCACTCTCTCACTCACCGGCCTTGGCCGACTTGGTCACGCTCTTGGACGCTTTGCCCTTGCCTTTGCCGCGGCCAGACATGGTAGTGGTGGGTGTGGGGTGGTGGGGGTGGTGGAGGGGTGGGGGTGGTGTGAGCCGCGGCTGTGGCGGCGGCCGCCCCTCGTCACACCGGCCGCCCCCTCCCCTCGTCCCACCACCCCGGCGCCGCTTTATCCCGCACGCCCTCCCTGTCACCGTCCACCGCGTCCGGGTCGGCGCCCGCGTCGAGCAGCGCGGTGGCGGCGTCCGCGTGCCCCCGCAGCGCCGCGTACATCAGGGGCGTCGCGCCGTCGCCGTCGACCGCGTCCACGGCCGCGCCGCCAGCGAGAAGGGCTCGCACGGCGGCCACGGTGCCGGCGTCTGCGGCCCAGTGGAGCGCGGTGGCGCCGTCGGCGTCGGAGGCGTCAGGTTTCGCGCCGGCGGCGAGCAGGGCAGAGACCGCGGCCGCGTCGCCTGCGGCCGCCGCGGCGGTCAGAGGGGGGAGGCAGGCAAAGCCACCATCGGCGGAGGGGGTGGGCACGCTGAAGACGGGGCCGAACCGCAAGGAAGGAGGTGGGAAAGGGGTTACCGTGGTCGTCGCCGCCGGCACGGCCGAGTCGGCTTCCGCGATGTAGGCTTGCCGCGCGTCGGCGCACGCCACGCCCTTGAGCTTGGCCCACCCGGCCCTGGAGAGGACGAGGGGAGAGAGGTGGGAGGCGAGCGTCCCGCGCTCAACCCCGCCACCACCACTCCCTCTCCACCTTCTTGTCTCACCACTTGGCCCGGCCCTTGACGTCCCACAGCGGCGGGCGCTTCGTCGCGCAGTCGCCGGCCGTCGCCTGCTTGAAGAGGGCATACAGTGTGAGCGCGGCGCCCGCCGGCAGGGTCCCGGCCAGGGCGGCGGACGCGACCCGGTCGGCGGCGCCGTCAAAGGTGGCGTCGGCGGCGTCGGCCATAGGGCCAATGCGGCCAAGAGAGAGTGAGAAGAGCGGCGACCGCGCGTTCTCACACTCTCCACCACCCTCTCTCCATGCGGCACGCGCTGCGGCGCGCGGGCGCGCTCGCTGGGCGACTGGCGGCGCGTCGAATGGCGGCGGCGCTGCCGGCGCCGCCGCCGCGCGCGCTAGCCACCGCGGCTGGCGACGACGACGACGAGTACGTACTCTCCAAGACGCAGGCAAAAAAGGAGCAGCGCGCCTGGCGCGCGGCGGCCGAGTCGGCGGCCGCGCTCTCGCCGTCGCAGCTCGCGACGCTCGGCCCGCTGCCTGCGTCCGCTTTAACCGCCATCAACCAGGCCCGCTCCCTCCCGCGCCGCAACCAGGCGCGGCGTCGGGAGGTGGGGCTGGCGGCCAAGCGGTTGGCGGAAGAAGCGGACGACGGCGCGACGGCGGCGGCGTTTGCCGCGGCCGTCGCGGCCGCTGCGCAAGGGAGGCATGTGGCGTCGTCCGCGGGGGCGGATGCCGAATGGCTGGCGCTCGCGTGGCGGGACGCGTTGAGCGCTGGCGGAGACCCGGGCGCCGAAGCGGACGCCTTTGCCGCGGCCGCCGCCGCGGCCGCCGCCGGCCGGGACGACGCGCCGGACCCGAGCCGGTTGAGAGTGCTGATTCGGGCGGCGGTTGGCGAGAGACAGGAAAGGGACAGGCACGTTGAGGTGGCGGCGGCGGCCGCGGCCGGCGACGCCGACGCCGCCCCTCCAGCCAAGCAGCCGCCACCATTGAAAGCTGTCGCCGCCCGGCGCCTGCTGCGCGAGCTGCGACCGCTGGCAGAGCTGCATGTGCAGGCGGAGAGAGGGGAGGGAGAGGAGGAAGAAGAGGAGGAGGAAGAGTGAGGGCCGGGTTTGGTTTTGGGGGTCGCTCTGTTTCGCGCTCGATCCCTGCACACAGTGGGAGGCGGCGGGAGTCTCCGGTGGGGTGGCGACGCCTAGGCGGCGGCGGCGGTGGAGGTGGCGGCGGCGGCGGTGGCGGTGGCGGCGACGCGGCGTCGGCGTCGTCGACGCGGTGGCCGCCGCACGCGCGCCGCCCCGCACACCGACCGGGACGGCGCGCTCGACCCCAGCCGGCCGGGAGACAGGAGAGAGAGTAGGGATTAGGGTTGGGCATCCGGCCCTGTATCTATTTTGGGTCGGCGGGGCCAGGGAGAGGGGGTGGGTGGGGGGCGGCGCGGTGGCGAGGCCGAGGAACGACTTTCGACTCCCTTCCGCTCCCGCTGCTCACACGCCCCTCGCCCCAAAACATGTCACAGCCACACGCCCGGCGGCGCCTCGGGGGCGGCGGGATCGCCGGCCGGCGCCGGAGGCGTCGTCGCCCCGGCCGACGCCCCGTCCCTCCGCCCTCCCTCCCTCCTCTCGCCCGTCAACCACCGCGGCTCGGCCGCCGCCTCGAGCCCCGCCGCCGCCGCCCCTCCCAGCCGCCGCAGCTCGTCCGCAATCGCCGCCGCGCGCGCGCGCTGCTTGGCGATGAGCACGACGTCCTCCGACAGCGCGGCCCGCAGCTCGCGGTCGGGGTCGCCGCCCGCGATGGCGGCCTTGATTATGAGGACGGATTCCTCGAGTTTGGCGGTTGAGCGCAGGAGGTGGTTGCGCTCGGCCTCGAGCTCGGACGGAGGAGGAGGGGGGCCGGCGGCGTCAGCGGCGCGCGAGGACGATGGCGGCGACGTCATGGAGGGAGGTGGGTGTGTGTGGGCGGCGAGCCGACCGGCCGCACTCTTTTCTGGCCGCGCCATGGACTCTGCCGCGACCGCCGCCACCGCTCCCGCTGCAGCCGCCACGCGGCGCTTGGCAGCGCTGGCTGGCCAGATGGTGGGGGTGGGAGGGGCCCAGGTGAGAGGGGGCGCGCGGCCATGGGCGGCGGTGGCTGGCGCCGCGGACGTCTCGCGCACCGACGCATCGCACACGCCCCCCCACACGCACTCTAGCCCGCCATCATCCCCGCCCCCGCCGCGGCCTCCTTCTCGACCCCTCGCTTCAAGGTCGCCCTGCTCGGCGCGGGCGGCGGCATCGGCCAGCCCCTGGGGCTGCTGCTGAAGAGGTCAGAAAGAGGGGGCGAGAGAGGGGGGGGGGGGGGGGGAGGGGGCGAGGCCGACCCGTCTCCCTCCCTTCCCAGCAACCCTTTGATCTCCCACCTCGCCCTCTACGACGTCGTCGGCACGCCCGGCGTCGCGGCCGACCTGGCCCACATCGACACGCCGGCGCGGGTGACGGCGCACACGGGGGACGCGGAGCTCGGCGCGGCGCTGGCCGGCGCGGCGCTCGTCGTTATTCCCGCCGGCGTCCCGCGCAAGCCCGGCATGACGCGGGACGATTTGTTCAACATCAATGCCGGGATCGTGGCGACGCTGGCGCAAGGGGTGGCGCGGTACTGCCCTCTGGCGCTCGTCGCGATCATCTCCAACCCGGTCAACTCGACCGTCCCCATCGCGGCCGAAATCCTCAAAGCGGCGGGCGTGTTCGACCCGCGCAAGCTGTTTGGGGTGACGACGCTGGATGTGGTGCGGGCGAGGGCGTTTGTGGCCGAGGCGGCGGGGGTCGAGGCGGGGGCGGTCGATTTGCCGGTCGTCGGGGGCCACGCCGGGGTGACGATTCTGCCGTTGATCTCCCAAGCCAAGCCGAGGGTCGGTCTGCCGCCGGCGACGGTCGCGGCCCTCACCGCCCGGATCCAGGACGCGGGCACGGAAGTCGTGACCGCCAAGGCGGGCAAAGGCTCCGCCACCCTGTCCATGGCGTACGCGGCCGCCCGCTTTGCCAACTCCTGTCTCGTCGCGCTGGCGGGGGGGGAGGGCGTCGTTGAATGCGCGTACGTGGCGTGCAGCGACGCGCCCGCCGGCGCGCCTTTCTTCGCGCGGCGCGTTTCTCTCGGCCCTTCCGGCATCGCCGCCTCCCTCCCTCTGGGCCCCCTGTCCTCTCCGGAAATCTCGGGCCTCGACGCCTTGGCCGGCGAGCTCGCGGCGTCGATCGACAAGGGGGCGGAGTTTGGGCGGGCGTGGGTGGCCAAGCAGGGGGGGTAGAGGGGGGGTTGGAGGGGTGGAGAGCGGATCCGGGGATGGGGCCACTCCCCATCATCATCATGTGTGTGCGTGTGGCGCCAGGCCGGTGGAGGAGGAACGGGCTGAAAAAAACGCGGCGGCCGCGCGCTGCCGGCGGCAGTTTTCCGTGCCTCCCACCACCGTTGCTGCCGCCGTGGCCCGCCGCAGAGCTCGCGCACTGGATACGCGCGCGGCGACGCGCCCGATAAAGGCGACGGAGCGCAAACCGAAAAAAAAGCCGGGCCGACTCCAGGACTCGACCGCTTTCAACCCCCTCTCCCCAGCCCCGCCGCCCGGTCGGGGCGCGCGCTGTGGGCGCCGGGGTGGGCGTTGCGCGACGGCGGGCGCGGTTGCAGCGCGGGGTCAGTGATCCGCCACATGCCTCTTAAAAAAACACACCGCCGGCCGCCAAAAAATTGGGCTCCCCAACCGAGACTCGAACTCGGGTCTTATGTGCGCTCGTACTGCGTGTCTCCGCGGAAGGATGGCGGTCTAGAGACCGACACCTTTTCCGCCGAAATTGATCGGACGACCTCATTTTGAGGCCGCCGGTCTCTCTTGAGAGACATACGTGCTAACCACCTACACCATTGGGGACGATCGCCTGAACGATCAGTTGTTGTCAACGGACCGATTTTTGTGTTTCAAAAGGTGCAAACAATTTTGGAACTGTTTGCCAGCGCCGCTCGCTGCCGCCCGACCCCCCGCACCCGCCTGCCGTGTTGCCCACTGTGAGGTGCACATGCAACAAGGAAAGCAGAGGCGAATAAAGGCGCGAGGCGGGTGTCGCCGCTGTCCGCCGCCCTCCGCCCCCTCGTTCCGCGCCCTCGTCCGACCCCCCGCTCGCCCCGTTGTTGCTCAAAATCAGTGACACACGCGCGCGATCCGGCGCCGGCGGGGTTTAGGGGCGCGTTCCCCCCCTCCCCCCCGACCACCCCCCTCCCCCCCATCACACCACCCCGAGCTTGACCTGCGCGTGCGCAGCCGGCGCCGCGTGCGACGCAGGCGGCGGCACAGCATGGGGAGGCCGCCGCGAATCCAGCGCAACGCCGCCCCCCTCGGCGCCTCCGTCGTCGTGCAGCTTCTCCGCGACGACGTACGCGCCCGCCGCCACCCCCGCCCCCGCCAGCCCCGACTTGGCGGCGGCCCACAGCGAGGGCAACACCATGAAGATCCACATGCCCAGGGCGAGGGACAGGTATTCGAGGCAGCGCGGGAAGAGGGGCTGCGGCGCGAGGCGGTAGAGGCGGGTGCGCGCGAGGCGGCGCATGCACTCGTTGAGCGCGGCCATGAGGGCAAAGCCGATGGCGCCGGCGGCGCCGAGGTAGGCGATGAGGGTCAGGGAGGAGCGGGCGGCGGGGCCGTACGGCGCGGCGACCCCCCACCGTTCCAGCAGCAGCGCCCACCCCGCGGCGATGCCCATGTAAAACGGGGCGGTCGCGGGCAGCACCTGCGCCTCCACCAACTTGAGCATGAGCACCGCGGTGCGGAGGCGGGGCAGGGGGCGCGCGGCGGTGGCCACCTGCCGCAGCGAGTACGCGACGTCGGCCACGCCGCGCGCGTGCCGCTCGGCCTGCACCGCGCGCGCGGCGATGGTGGCGCCGTACCCGTCGGCCTGCAGGTTGAGCATGTTGATGGGGGCGGGCACGGTGGCCAGGCGGGTCTGGGGGGGTGGGGGAGGGGGGTCGGCGTCGGCGCGGCGGTCGCCGAAAGCCGAAAGCCGCGCCCTCGCCGGCCTCCCCCCCCACCTTGCCCCCGCTCTTGAAGTAGCACTTGAGAAACATGTGCAGGTCTTCCCCGATGGCGTCGTCGCCCGTGTCCCAAAAGTCGGCCGCCCGGAGGAGGCGCGCCGGGACGGTGTAGTTGGAGATGGGGAACCCGAGCCCCCACGACGACCCCAGGTTCTGGGCCGCCATGGCCGACCACATGGCGTCGTGCACGCGGGTGAGGGCGGGGACGGCGGCGAAGTTGCGCTCAAAGACGATCGGCGCCGCGTAGATGGTTGTGTGAGGGTCGTCGACGGTGGAGGCCGCGGCGTCGACCCCCGTGACGTACTGCGGCGGCACGTGCGCGTCCGCGTCCATCACCGTGACCAGCAGCCGCGCCGGCGGGACCCCGAGAGCCCTCGCCCGCTCGAGCGCCGACCGCGCCGCGTGGTCGACGTTGGCCGCCTTGCCCGCCGCCTCGCCGGCCTGTATCTCGTGCAGGGTCCAGGCCAGGTCGTGGAAGCGGTCGCCGAATTCGGCGACGAGGGCGGCGGCCTTGGCGGGGGCGCCGCGCTCGGCGGCCTCCATGCCCAGCGTGACGAGGTACCGAGTTTTCGCCCCTGGATGCGCCGCCAGAGTGGCCAGCGTGCTCCGCAGCACGGACGGGGGCTCGTTGTAGTTCGGAACGACAAAGGCGTGCGCAAAACCGTCCGACACGGCGACGACGGTCGCCGCCCCAAGCGGCGCCGACTCTTCCCCCTCCTCCTCCTTGGATCCCCCACCACCATCCGCCACCACCGGCAGCGCCCGCCGCAGCCGCAACACAAACGTCGCCATGCGCCGCACTTGCGCCACGGACGCGAGCACGAAAACAGCCATGAAGGCCGCGACGAACGCCAGCCACGCCGTGGGCGCCACCACCGGCCCGACAAACGTCGCCACCACCGTAAACAGCTCAAACGCGGGGACGATGGTCTTGAGGCGGGCGAGGCCCTCGAAATCACGAGGATTCATGGTGTGGAGAGGGGGCCGGGCCGTCGCTGTCGCCGGCTGCGAGAATGGGGGGCGCGGGTTCGGCCGATGGCTGTCTCCCACCGCCTCAGAGGCCGGGCGGCGGCGGAGGGAGGGTGGTGGAGGGCGCGACGGCGGGCGCGTCGGCGCCGCGAGCGGCGCGCCCCGAATGGACGCCCGCCGCGTCCCGGGCCGACGCCGCGCGCCGGCAGGCCGCCCGAAAGCGGGCCAGAGCGCGCGGCGGCCGACCACTTGCGGCGCGCCGGGGCCCGCGCCGACGCCACCGCCAGCGCCCAATGCCCCCCCCGCCGCCCGCCCGGGGCGGACGCGGCGACCCGCCGCGCCGTCCGATGCGGGCCCGGCAGCGCGCGGTCCGCGCCGCCCGCCCCCGCTCCCGCGTGCGCCGCTCTTTTCTCGCACCTGCCCGTCCCGGCGCGCTGTCGCACGCGTCGCGGCAAGCGCGCGTCGCGGCCCGGAAGACCGGGGCGGGGATGAGGGCCGCGGGCCACGGGTCGGAGGTGTGGATGTGCGCGGGCGGAGGCGCGCCTCCGCGCGCGCGCGCGCACGGGTGCCGCCGCTGCTGTCCTCTCTTCTTCTTCTCTTCCCGTTGATCAGTGCCGGCACGCCACGCCGCACCGTCACGCCCTGCCTCCGTCCCGGCTAGCCGGGACGCTAGAAACGGGCCAGGGCGCGCCCGTGCCGCCTGCCCCTCCGTGCGCCGCCGCTGCCCCCTGCCCTCTCCCCCTCTCCTCCCTGCTTGACCAGTGACGGCGCCACACCCCTCCTACCCCCCTTTCCCTCCCTCCACGACCACTTCCACCGCGCCCGCCGCCTGCAGCCGGGCCATGACCCCTTCCATCCCTTTTGGGCACGCGTCGGCGTCGACGTAGTAGTTGCGGCCGCCCGGGCCCCCGCTGAACGTGGTCTGCGGGTGCACACCGGTCGGTGGGCGCAGGGAGGACAGGTGGAGCGTCTCCCAGCGCGGCCGGGCGGCCCAGGTGAGCGTGCGCACGCGGACGGTTTCGCCAGCAGCAGCCTCTCTGCCTTGCGCCACCGTCATTTCATGGACATAGGGCGCCGTAAACCACTGCAGCAGCCCGGTCGTCGCCCCCCCAAACGCGGCGACCGCGAGCGCGACGCCGGCCTGCGCCGCGGGCGAGGCCGGCGCGGCGGCGTCCAGGGTGGCGATGGCGGGGGCGGAGAAAGTGGTGAGGGCGCAGGAGAAGAGGGACAGGCGCTGGAATGGGGCGGGGAGTGGTGTCGGCGTCGGACAAAAAACCTCTGCCTTTCGAGCCCCTCGTCCCTCGCCTCGCACGCGCGGGCCACCGGCGCACACCGCGCCCAGCAGGTTGAGCAGCAGGGACGACGAGCAGCGGGCGCCGAACCGCCCGAAACGCGGCGACCGCGGCGCCGGTCCCTCTCTCTGAACCCTCGTCCCTCCTGTCCTCTTCTCTCTCCCAATCACCTTGAGACGCGTCACGGTCGCGCTGAGCGGGCCGACGTATGGAGCGCCGGCGGACTCGGCCGGCGGCGCCCCACCGCCACCTTCGCCGCTCGCCGACGCCGCCACACCTCGGGCGGCGGCGGGCCAGATCGGCGGCGGCGCTCCGGCCAGCAGCCGCCGGGCCAGGCGGCCGCCAGAGAGCATCGCCGGTGCAGTGTGCGCGCCGGCACTCCCAATGCGCGCGCTGCAGCCAAGCCTTCGGCCGCGGCTGCGGCCGCCGCCGCCGCGGCGACGCGCCGTCGCGGCGGCGGCGGCATCGCCCGCTGCTGCCACACACGCGCCGGCCGTCGCCGATTTCGCGTCCCACCTAGCCGCCGCCCAAGCCTCCCTCCTCGACTCTCTAGAAGCCCTGGACGGCAGCGGCGCCCGCTTCCGGCGGGATGAATGGAGCAGGGGCGCACATGAGGCCAACCCCGGCCGCGGTCTCACCGCAGTGCTCGAGGGCGGCGCCCTGATCGAAAAAGGGGCCGCGAGCACGACCTTCATCCAGGGCGGCGTCCTGTCGCCAGAGAGGGCTGCGGCGCTGACGTCTCGAGGAGTGACGGGCGCGAACCCCGGCTCCCTCTACTCCGCGTCCGCGCTCTCCATCGTCCTTCACCCCGCCAACCCGCACGTCCCCACCCTGCGGGGCGACGTGCGCGCGTTTGCGGTCGGCGGCGAGGTGTGGTACGGGGGCGGCGCGGATTTGACGCCGGCGTACCTCTACGAGGACGACGCGGCGTCCTTTCACTCCTACTGGCGCCACGCCTGCGACCGCCACTCCCCCGCTCTCTACCCCGAGCTCAAAGCTGCGTGCGACGCGTACTTTTGGATCCCGGCGCGGCGCGAGCACCGCGGCGTGGGCGGCATCTTTTTCGATGGAGGTGCGGGAGGAAGCAAGGAGGACCCCTCCTCTGCCCCCTCCTCTTCCCCCTCGTCCCTCTCTTCGGTCGACGGCCGCGCCCTGGCCGAAGACGTCGCCGCCGGCTGGCTGCCCAGCTGGGAGCCGGTCGTGGCGCGCCGCCGCGCCCTCCCCGCCACCGCCCGGGAGCGCGACTGGCAGCTCCTGCGCCGGGGCCGCTACGTCGAGTTCAACCTGCTCTACGACCGGGGGGTCAGGTTTGGGCTGGACGGGGGGGGTAGGGCGGAGGCGGTCATGGTGTCCGCGCCACCGCTCGTGCGGTGGGGGTACGATGTCGTGCCGGAGCCGGGATCCCGGGAAGCCGCCTTGGTGGACGCCTTGCGCACGCCGCGCGAGTGGGCGTGAGGAAAAGGTGGGGGCTGTCATTCTGTTGCCCCTTTTCCTTCCACCGCTCGCGCTCTCGCGCTCTCTCGCCCTCGCCCTGGCTCCCGGGAGGCGGCGCTGGTGGACGCGCTGCGGGCGTCGTACCAGTGGGCGTCACGAAAGGCGAGCGACGGCGTTTCGGTCGCTCCTCTGTCGCCCGCGCTCACGCTCTCCCGCCCTTTTCTCTCGCCCTCACACCCTCTCACGGCCGCCCTACATCGACGTCAACCTACTTAACGACCGACGCGTCCGCGTTGGGGCACTGGATGGCGTCTGGCGGGCCGAGGCGCGGTCGTGGTCGCCGCGCCGCCGCCGCCCGCGCGGCAGTTGTGGTTGAAGCGCGATGCGGCGCCCGCGCCAGGCTCGCGGGAGGCGGCCTTGGTGGTGGAGGACGCGAGGTCAAGGCGGGACGCCGTCTTACCCGTTGCCCTCCGTCTCTGTGGCCCGCCCGTTTTTTCGGCGCCGCCGCGCGCCCCCTTCCCACACCCCGCGCGCCCGGTGCGCTCCCGCCCGCCCCGCGCCGATAACCGCACACCCGCCCTGGTTGTCGCAGCAGCTGCTGCGGCCGCCGCGAGGTGTGCATGGAGCCGGGCCGCGGGCTCGCATGCCGGCGCGCCGCCGCGGCCGCCTCGCCCTCCTTTTCCCGCCCCAACCTCCCTCGACAAACGCTCACTCCTCTCTTCTACCCAGCCCTACCACCATGGACACGCTCCTGCCCGTCACGCCGTCCGACCGGCGCCGCCCCTCCATGCGGCGCCCGCTCGCCCAGCTGCAGGCCGCCTCCAACACGCCCACTCCCGCGGACCAGGAGGCAAGAAAGGTAAGGAGGAGATGAAGGGGGAGTTGGTGGAGCAGAGACGGTTGGGAGGCCGCATTCCGCCCGCGCGCTGCGCCGCTCAACCGCCGCCTCGCCCGTCCCGCTCCAGACCTTCCACCGGACCCCCACCCCGGCCCCCAAGTCGCCGCCCCGCCCGCGGCGCGCCGCCGGCGTGGCGCCCAGCCGGCTGCGGCTGGGCGGCACGCCGCCGCGCGCGAGGCCGGCGCTGGCGGCGCGGTCGCCGGCGCCGCTGCCGCGCGTGGCGACGCTAGCGCCCCGGCGGGCGGCGACGGTGGCGTTTGCCACCTCCCCTGTGCGCCGCGTCTCGACGTCGCCCGCGGCTCGGCTCGTTTTCGGCGCCGCGCCGGCGCGGTCGCCGCTGCCGCTGCTGGAAGCCGCGCCGCCGCCGGTGCCGCTCGCGACACGGCGCCCGATCGCCCTCGCGTCGCGCCATGTGCTGGCGCTGGCGGCGGCCAAGGGCGCGACCGCGGCCGAGCGGCCGCCGCCGCCGGCTTCATCTTGGTCGCCGCTCGCGCTGGCCACGTTCCCCTCGCCCGGCGCGCCGACGCCCACCGGCCTGGCGTCGCTCTCGCGCACCAACATGCTGGCGACGCCGTTTGGCGGCGCCCGGCGGGTCCCTGCCGACTCGAGCCGCGCCGCGCCGCGGCCGGTCGGCGCGTGGGGCGAGCGCCCCGCGAGCCCTGGGCGTGTGCGTCCGCAAGCGTCGGCGCCGTCCATCGCCACGCCGCCGTCCCCGGCCCGCCTCGTCGCGGCTTTGCGGCCCGCGTCGCCGCGCGGCGCGGCCACCGCGCGCACGCCCTTCCTCACCTCGCTCGAGCGCACGCGGCCGGCCCGGCCCGTGACGGCGTCCTCCTCTGACGAGGGCGCGACAGCGTACCTGTCGGCGGAGGCGGAGGCGTCGGTCACGCTCCAACCGCCGCAAGCCGCCTCCCTGCCTACGCCGCGCCTGGCGCCGGCGACGTCGGGCCTGTCGTCCACCGCGTCCGCGCAGCCGGTTGCCCCTGTCGCCGGCGGCTGTTCCGCTTTCGCGGCAGTCGTCGCGCACCTGGCCGCCGCCGCGCGCGGGTCGCCGCCCGCGGCGCCCCGCGCCTCCATCACCTCGCCCGGCGCCCTGCGCGCGCCACCGTCGACGCCGGCGTCGCCCGGGGGTAAAGCGGTGGCGCCGAAGGCCCCTGCTTGGGTCGCGCCGCCGCTGCCACGCGGCGCGGCCGCGCCGCCCGCGACGCCGACCGACGGCGAAGTGCCGCAAACGCGCCGGCCCAGCGGGCGCGCTGATTCGCCAATGGCCGCGGTGGCGGACGCGCTGGCGTGCCGCGCTTCCTCGCCGTCCGCCGCGACGCCTGCTGCCCACCGCCCTTCTTCTCTTTCCTCCCCTCCGTCTGCCGGCACTGGCTCCCTCTCCACTTGGGCCTCCGCCGTTGGCCTCGACCCCTCCTCCCTCCCAACCCCCGCCCGCACCGGCCTCGCCCACCTGTGGCACCGCGCGGCGACCGCCAAGGCCGCCGTCGCCGACGCGCGCGTCGCCCGCATCCAGGTGCTGGCCACCGCGGCAGACGACGACGCTGAGAGGCTGCACGGGTGGGACCTGCTCATCCGCCACTCGGACTTGCTCGACGCCGACAACTCCCGCCTGCGCGCCGAACTGGACGCCGCGCGCGACGCGCTGGACGATGCCGGGAAGCGGCGGGCGGATGCCGAGGCGGCGGCGGATGCCGCGGCCCAGGCCAGGGCCGGCGGCGGTGTGCGCGCGGCCGACGCGGCGCGCGAGCTGCTCCAGTTGGCCGCGTCGGCCGCCGAAGCGTCGGCGCGCTACGACGAAGAGGCTGCTGCGCTCAACACGGCTCTCGCCACCGCCACCACCCGCCTCGCGGCCGCCGAAGGCGCCTCGTCCCGCCTCACCACCCCCGTCGCGCGTTCCGAACTCCTCGCCGCCCGCGCCGCCCACGCGGCCGCCGGTTCGGCCGCCGCCGCAGCGTACGACGCCGCCCGCGCCGCGGGCGCGGAGCGGGAGCGGCTGCGGCACGAGTTGGGCGACGCACGGGTCGCGCTCGGCGCCGCGCTCGCCGACGCGGCCGACGACAAAGCGGCAGGGGCTGTGGAGAAGCGGGAGTTGCTGTATTCGCTGCAGGACGCGCACGAGGCGCTGTACGAAGCGGAGCTGGCCAAGAAAGAGGAGGTGTTCGAGACCACCACCGCCCCCTCCTCCCCTCCCGCTCCCTCTGCCACCACCGAACTGCTCTCCGCCATGGCCGCCGTCAACGACGGCCTGCGCGCCGAGCTCAAGGCGACGCAGGCCGCGGTGCGCGACGCGGTCGCCGACGGCGTCGCGGCGGGGGTGCTCCAAGCGGCGGCCCGGGAGGTGCCGGCTGCCGTGCCCGCGCCCGAGCCGACGGGGGAGCTGATTTTCTACCGGGGCGGGGTGGCGGCCCTGGAGGCCGAGCCGGGGGTGGTCGCGGCGCCGCCGCCGCGGGCTCCGTCCCCGCTGCCGCCGCCGGCCGTGCCGTCGCCGCTGTCGGCCAACTTGCCCCCTGTGAACGACGGCCATGCCGAATGGGACGGCGTGGGCGCTCGCCTGCGCGCGCTGCGCGCGCGGGTCGAAGGCTCGCGCGCCGCGCTCGCGCTCGCGTCGGCGTCGGCCACCGCCGCCGCACCACCCCGCGCCACGCTGTCCATGGACGGCGGCGGTGGTGTGACGGCGCACGCTCGCCCTGCCGCCGCCCGCTTTGTGTCGGCCGACGGCGCGCTGCAGCTGCGCGGTGCCCCCCCGCCTGCGCGCCGGCCGGCACCCGCCGCTCTGGCGACTCCTGGTTGGAACGAGCGCTGGCGCGCCGCCGCGGCTGGCTTTGAGTCCGACTCCGACGGCGGCGCCCCCGCGCGCGCGCGCCGCGCGCGGCGCCCGTCGCCGCGCCCCTCGCCCCGCGCGCGCGCGGCCAACGACGACCACGAGTTTCGGCGGCGGGCGGCCATTCTGGGGGTGCGGTTTTGATGGCGTGGTGAGGGAAGGGAGAGGGAGGAGGGAGGACTGCTTTCGAGATAAGTGGCGGCGCCGCCCCGCGCTCGTGCAACACGCGCCGCAACACGCACTCTTCACCGCACCACCAACGCCCGCCAGTCCGGCCCCACGCCCTCCTCTCCACCGCCTCCGGCCCAGGCGGCGAGGTCGACGCGGGCCACGCCGGCGCCAGCCCCCCCCCCTCCCGTGCCCGCCGCCTCCTTGAGCGCGGCCGCCGCCTCGCGCGTCACCACGCACAGCAGGTGCTCCGCCCGGTCGGCGTCCACGCCGGCCAGGCCGTGGCCGAGCTCCAGCTGGTGGAGGGGTGGGGAGGTGGGGCGCGTCGGGGTCGCGCGTTGCTCCCGCCTCCCTCTCTCCTCCCCTCGTCTCCACCCCTCACCCTCCAGTTTTGGCCGGCCAGTTCGGCCCAGACGGCGTCCGCTGCGGCGGGCGAGGCGGCCGCAGCGTCGAGGGCGGCCCTGCGAGGAGGGGGTGGGGTCGGTCGGCGTTGTTGCCGCCGCCGCCGCTCTCGCTCCCTCCTCCTCTCTCCACCCAACCACCTCGCGCGCGGCTTGATAAACAGCGGCGCCCCGCCCCGCCCCGCCCACAGGCGCGCGACCGCCGCGTCCGCGACGGCCGGCGCGCGAAACGCGGCGTCAAAGTCGACGCTTGCCAGAGAGGTCGCAGCAGCGGCCACGCCGCCATCGCCATCGCCACCGTCATCCCCATCCTCGACCGTGGCCAGCCAGACGGTTTTGGCGCGCAGGGCGTCGGCGACGGCGTCAAACTCGTCCTCCTCCTCGTACCAGAACTCCGACGTGCGCGCCGGCGGCGGCCGCCGGGGGCGCGGTGCCGTTGGCGTGACGACGCGGTGTCGGCGCGGGGCGGTGGCGCTCACAACGCGCCCCGGCGCCGCGCCGCGCGCCCGCATCGCCGCTCCCGGGGCTCGAGCGTTGGTGTTGCAGGGCGGGCTGCGCTCTAGTGGTGGTGGTGGTACAGAGATCGATGGAGCCGAGGCGGGAGAGAGAGTGTGCGCCCGCGCTCGCCCCTCTCTCCCGCTCACTCAACCCCCGGCGCCGCTCCCGCCGCCCGCGGCGCCGCCACCCGCCGGCGCGGCGACGACCCGTTCACTGCCAGCCCAAACCGGGCCGCCACGTCGGGCGGCGTGACGGACGCCGCGTATTCGGTCAACGCCGCCGCGCCTTCCTCAAACGACGCCAGCGTAAAGTAGCGCCCCTGGTACCCGTCCTTGTAGCTCATCTTGGGAAACGTGGCCGCCCACGGATCAAACGGGGTGAGGGCGGCGGCGCCCGACGCGAGGTGCACCATCTCGCCGGGCGACGAGAGGATGCCCGCGCCAAACGCTTTGGGGGCGCCACGCTCGAGCACGACCCCGAATTCGACCGTGTACCAGTATATCTGTGGGGCGGTCGAGGGGTGAGGGGCGGGCTGGCGGCCGTTTGGCGCCCCTCCCCCGCTCCCCTCTCCCCAACCTTCGTCAGCCTCCACACGTCCGCATCACTCGCGCCCAGCGACGCGACCCCGATGGCGTGCACCATGGTGGCGGCGGGCGGGTGCAGGAGGAGCGGGGCGTGGCCGATGAGTTCGTGGCAGAGGTCCGGTTCGGGCGTGTAGTCCGGCCTCCCTCCATGCCGCACGTACTGCGTCGAGTGAAAGCATTTGAAGGCGAGGCCAGCCAAGAAGGCGCGGGGGTGCATCATGCCGGCGACGGCGCGTATGGAAAAGCCGGTGGCGGGGGTGAGCACCGCGGAGACATCCGCCAGCTGCGGCACGACGCCCCGCGTAAACCCGAGCCGCGCGGCACACTCGTTGTACTCGGTGCACGCGTGGTCGGGGTGCAGGGAGGCGAGGGAGTCGAGGACGGTCGCCCACGTCGTGGCTTCCGACGCGCTGTACCGCACGCGCGGCGGGGGGGCGCCCGCGGGGACGGCCGCTGCCAGGGACGCGAGGTGCGCGCGGCGTCGCTTGTAGGCGGCGTCGTGGAAGCCCTGGAGAGAAGAGGAGACCTCGGCTGTCCGCGCCCCGTCGCTCGCCTTCCCTCCCTCTTCCTCTCTCCCTTCTCTCACCGGGTGGTCGGGCGCCAGCTCGGCCCCATAGCCCAGCACGTTGCCGGCGTCGACGTCGGCGAGGGAGGTCGGAATCGGGGGCGGCGGGGTGGGCGCGACTGGCGACGGGGCGGGGCGCGCGCGCGTCGGGGGGCATTGGGAGGGCGCCCGCGCCCCCGCCCCGCACCCGACACACTGGCAGGAGCTGTGAGCGTGCTTGGCGGGCCCCGACCCCCCCAGCGCCCCGAAAGGAAACCCGATGCCCTCACCGGCATACGCGCGTGCCGCCTTTGGCGCCCGCCGCGCCCGGGCCGGGCTCGCCACCGCTCGCCCGCATGCCGGGCGGGGGCGGGCGAGGCGCATGAGGGGTGGGCGCCGCGCAGAGTGTCGCAGTGCCCACTGCCGGCGCCGGGCACGCGCCGGCGCCGCCCTCCCCCCTTCCATGCTGCGCCTGCCGTGCCTGCGCCGCGCGTGGGCGCTGGCGCCGCGCAGGCGCGGGGTTGGACGGAGCAGGCCGGCGGCCGCCACGGCGGCGGCGGTCCCGGAGCCGTCGGCGGCGCCTCCAGGTGGGTAGGAGGGAGGAGGATGCGCGTTGTGGGAGGAAGAAGTGGCGCATGCGCGGGCACCCGGCGCCCGGCGCCGCGCCGACAGCGCCGCCATCCCCCTCCTTGCCTCGTTCCTTAGCCCGAATCACGCTCGTCGCCGACCCGGACGCCCCAGGCCCCCTGGCCAACCCGACGGGCATGCAGCTCGCCGTCCTCGGCTCCGGCGTCGCCCCCCCCTCCCCCGCCCGCGGCGCGCCCGCGCTCGCGCTGCGCACCGAGCTCACCGCCTGGCTCTTCGACTGCGGCGACGACACCCAGCGGCAATTAGGGAGGCAGAGCGCGGTGCGGCACGGGCGGGTCAACGCCTTTTTCGTGACGTCGCGCGCGGGCGGCGGCGCGCTGGGCCTCCCCGGCATGCTCTGCATCGCGTCCGCCGCCCGCGACATCGCGCGCACGGCGTCTCCGCCGCGCGGGCGGGGCCGGGGCCGGGGGCGGGATCGAGGGCCGCCTCCGCGCCCCCCTCCACCGTCCCCGGTCGCCGTCTTCGCCCCGCCCGGCGTCGCCGACTTCCTCGCCGCCTCCCTCACCCTCTCCGACACCTTCCTGGGCATGCCCGTGTGCGTGCACGAGCTGGCGTGGGGGGCAGGGGCCGACCTGGAGCCGTCGCCGCGCGGCGGCGCGCTCGCCGTGCGCTCGCTCCTCTGCCGCCGCGCGCGCCTCTCCGGGTCCCGCCTCGCACCCGACCGCCTCAACCCGCACGGCCACCACGACGTCGGGACGCCGCCCTCGCCGGCCTCTGCGCGCGCCCAAGAGGGCCTCAAGCGGCGCGGCGTGCGCGCGCCCGCGCGGCTGCCCGCCGCGGGCGACCCGGGCCTCGACCCCGACCCCGCGGCCTCCGCCTGGACCCTGGCCCTGGACGACAGCGTGATCGTAACGGCCCACCCCCTGGGGGGCGGGGAAGGCGGCGCGGGCCCGGACTCGGTCCTGTACGTCGTGCGCGAGGCCGCGCGCGCGGGGCGCCTCGACGCGGCGGCCGCCCTCGCCGCCGGCGTCCCGTCCGGCCCCGCCATGGGCTCCCTGAAATCGGGCCTGCCGGTCACGCTCGAGGACGGGACCGTGTTTGAGGCGTCGCGGTTTGTCGGGCCCGACGTGCCCGGCCGCGTCGTCGCCGTCGCGGGCGACGCGCCGCCCGGGGCGCTGGCGGCCGCCGCGCCCCTGTTCCGGGACGCCGACATCCTGGTCGCGTCTGCGGCCGACGCCGCGGGCGCGGGCGCGGCGGCGGGGGCGGCGCGGGTCGGGTGCCTCGTGCTCGCGCGGTTTCCCGCGGGGAGTGACCCCGACGCCGCCGTCGCGGCCGCGACCGCCGCCGCCGCGGCCGTCGCGGGCGATCAGCACGTCGTGACCGTCATTGCGGCGAGCGATTTGGACCTGCTCTCGGTCGAGCGCCGCGAGAGAGTCGCGGGCGTGGGCGAGGAGGGCGGGTGAGAGCGCGGCGCCCTCCCGCTCCCGCCCCCTGTTGCCGCGCGCGCCGTGGTCCCAGTTTCATGCGGGGGCGCGCGCGTTTGGCGCCTTGGTGTCCTCTCCCCGTCTCCCCTCCCGCCTGGTCACCGCTGCCGCCGCCCCCCTTTCCGCACGCCGCCGCCCCCGGCCGGCCGCCACAGGGACCGCGCGATGCGCGCCGCCAACTCGCGCGCGCGCGCGGCGAGCGGCGGCGGCGGCGCGGGCGGCGGCGGCGACGACGCGGCGCCGCCCTCCTGCCTTTTGCTCGTCGCGCACCGGGTCGACCGCCGCCGGGGCGGCACCGGCGGCGGCTCGGTCAGCAGCAGGTCGGCGGTCGACGGCGCGGACGACGCTGCGGGCGACGGCGGCCACGCCGCCTCGACGGCGGCGCGCCGCGGCGCCGAGCTGGCCGCCGCCGACGACGCGGGTTCCGAAGATGGCGCGGGGGTCGAGCGCGATGCCCGCTTCGCCACCACCGCCGTCGGCTCCAGGCCGTCGGCGGTCGCGGTCGCGCCGCCGCGCGCCGCGGCCGCCGCGCGCGCCGCCGCGCGGCGCGCCTTGGCCGCCTGGGCGGCCGCCCACGCGGCCGCGACGCGGGAGGAGCGAGCGAGCTCGGCCTGCCACCGTTCCTCGTCGGCTGTTGGGAGGGGAGGGGGGAAGGAGGGGGGTGGGAAGGGGTCGCGCGCGCGCGGCGAGTCGAGCAAACCCTTTGTGCCCCCAATCCCTCGTCCCCACCTCGCGCGATGCCGTCCCACGCCGCCCGGTCGCCGAGCGCCATGTCCCGCCACTCGGCCGACGCCGACCGCATGATTGTGGCGGTCAGCCGCCTCCCCCCGCCGACGCCCGCTCCCGCGCCCGGGTCGCGGCGCAAAGCTTCAGCGCGCCGGGACTGGACGAACGCCATCCAGGGCGTGAGGGGGGGGCGGGGCGCGTCGTTGCCGCGCGAGGCGCGCTGGCGGGAGCGGCGGCGGGGGGGAGGCGCGCCGGGGCGGGCGGCCGGCGGTTGTTGCTGCTGGGCCCAGGGCGATGCAGAGGCGCGTTTGGCGGTCGCGTCGGGGTCTGGGAAAGGGGTGGGCGGGCGTCGGCGGGTCGGCCGGGCGGGCGGGCACGCCGGCGCGGGCGGCGCCAAGGCGTGCGATCAACGAATCGCCGATCCCTGGGACAGAACCACCCCTCAACCACCTCCCACAGCAGCCCGGCACCTGCAGCATCCATCGCCCCATAGAAGCGAGCGGGCGCGATGGTCGCGCGCGTCGTGGGCGCCGATGCGTGCATCGCCGCCACTTGGCGCCTGCCGGCCGGCCGGCTCGGGGCGCGCCCTCCCGGTGCGCCGGACCGCCCGCGGGACGACGCGGGGCGGGCGCGGTTGGATCGGCGGAGTGGGCGGCGGGAGCAGAGACGGCTTGCCGCCGCCGCCCCAACGCTCTCCCGCCGCCTCGCCCGCGCACCCGGCCGCCGCCACCACGCCTTTGAGCGAGCAAAAGAATTCAGTGGACTTACAATCGCGCGCGCGGCGCCGGCCGGCGCGGCGCGGCGCGGGTGGAACCAAAGCAATGAAAAAAGAAGGCCGAGGGAGAACTGTCTGTGCTACCGGCGCCCGCCGCCTCACGCGCGCGCCTTGCCCTTCTTGGCCCGCGCGCCGTCGCCTCCAGGGCCGCCGGGGGCGGCGGCGGCGGCGCCACCGCCACCGCCCCCCCCGTCGGCCGCCGCGCGCGCGCCGTCCGCGTCGCGCTTCTTGCGGTGCAGCCGGTACTTTTGCAGGTGCGACGCCACGTTCTCCCGGGACAGGCCCTCCACGTTCATCATCTGGGGGCGGGGAGGAGGGTGGTGGCGGCGGCGCGCGCGCGGCATCTGGCGCCCACCCCGTCACCTCCCCCCCGCCCCCCCCGCCCATCCCTCACGTTCATGATCGTCTTGGGCACGGCCGCCTTGTCCCCCAGCTTCTCCACGGCGTCCAGGAAGCGGCGGTGCAGCTGGGGCGTCCACACGAGGCGCGAGCGCTTGAGCGCGCGCGTGCCGTCGTCGTCGGCCGCGGGGTCGAACACGCCGCCGCCGCCCGCGCCCCCGGCCGCGGCTTGCGCGGCGGCGGCGGCCGCCATCTGCTGCTGGGCGAGGACGAGCGCGGCGGGGTCCCAGCCGGGGAACGGGGGCGGGGCGTACCCTGGGGGGGGGGGGGGGGGGGGGGGGGGGGGGGGGGGGGGGGGGCGGGGGGGGGGGGGGGGGGGGCGGGGCGCGCCCGGGGGGGGGGGGGGCGC
>Ga0315288_10001090_pt1 | contig 34740 bp, 36 predicted proteins | sample YL17G11_20_MG_FD_203454 | JGI IMG/M metagenome (GOLD analysis project Ga0315288, IMG submission 203454) | Sediment microbial communities from Yellowstone Lake, YNP, Wyoming, USA - YL17G11_20 | ecosystem: Environmental > Aquatic > Freshwater > Lake > Sediment | place: USA: Wyoming | collected...
GCAATAACGATTAGAAGTTCAACCAGTGTGAACCCGGACCCAATTATTTTTCGGGCAGTCATTTAATTCACCTCCCTTCGCTTCCTATTATCCAGTATTCTCTATTTGAAAATGGCTGTCAAGTAATTAAAATTGGCTGGTAAGGCTATATATGGGTAATATTATGGCTATAACCAGAAACCCGACCCCAAGGCCCAAAAGAATCATAACCAGCGGTTCAATGGCACTTGTCAGTCCTTTAACCTTTTGGTCGCTTTCTACCTCAAAAACATGACTTACTTTACTTAGTACCTCCTCCATTTTTCCGGTTTCTTCTCCTACCGCAACCATTTGAGAAAGAATATAAGGAAAAGCCTCCGGGTGCTTGGAAAAGGAGTAGGCGATAGGGAATCCCTTTTCAACTTGTTTTGCGGCGTCTTTTAGGGCGTCGGAAATTACTGCATTGCCGACAACTCCGGCTGTAATATTAAGAGTTTCAAGAATGGAAACTCCGGATCCTACCATCAAGGAGAGGGTTCGCGTGAGTTCCGTTAAAATTACCTGTCTTTGAAGTTCCCCTATTATCGGAAGCTTGAAAAGCAGTTCGTCGGTTTTTCTTCGACCGGCCACGGTTCTCCTATAGGCCCGGAACCCAGAAATGGCGACAACTGCGAAAACGATAATTAGCGGCCAGGCTTTTACGAAAAAATTTGATATTCCAATTAAGATTTGGGTTGCGATTGGAAGTTTGGCATTAAACTCCCCATATAAAGACGTAAGGCGGGGGATTACAAAAATCATCATAACAAGTCCAACAGCAAACATTCCGACAATAATAATTGCAGGGTAAATAAGAGCTCCTTTAACTTTTCCTTTAAATTCCTGCTGTTTTTCCAAGTTATCGGCCAGGCGTACCAAAACTTCGTCCATTACTCCTCCGACCTCACCGGATTTTACCAGGGCTATATAGGTTGGGTTAAAAACCTTGGGGTGACGCGATAGGGAAGTGGAAAGAGATTCTCCGCCTTCAATATCCGATAATATCTGGGCTACCACCTTCTGCATCGAACCTTTTGACTGGGAGCGAAGAATAAGAAGAGCCTGGGTAATTGGGAGTCCCGCATTAATCATGGTTGCAAGCTGCCTTGTAAAAGTTGCGACATCGCCAAGGGTAATCCTTTCCCGGAATTTCTTGATAAGGGTAAGGAGGCTTTCTCTTGCGGGTTTAATTGTTATTACAACAAGGCCACGAGCGTGTACTAGCTTGGCGGCAACTTGGGCACTGGAAGCTTCGACCTCTCCGGTTATAACAGTTCCGCTTTTATCTTTGGCTTTATAGGTAAACCTTTTCATATTCCCTTACTTGGCTGCCGGGGTTGAGCGAACCAGTCGGGTTAACTCCTCCGGCCTTAGACTCCAGCTCTGTGCGGCCTCAAGAGTGATACTCCCTTCGCGTACCAAAGCGGCCAAAGAGGTTTCCAGAGTATTCATTCCCACCTCCTGCGAGGTCTGAAGTATGCTGTCTATCTGATGGGTTTTTCCTTCACGAATTGATGTTCTTATTGCGGTTGAAGCCAAAAGAACTTCGTAGCCCACGACCCTTCCTCCTGCAATTGCCGAGATTAGTCTTTGGGAGAACACCGCCTCGATTACGTTTGAAAGCTGCAAGCGAACCTGGGCCTGTTGCTCCTCCGGAAAAACATCGACAATTCTGTCTATGGTTTGGGCTGCGGAATTGGTATGCAGGGTTGCAAAAACCAAGTGCCCCGTTTCGGCAACCGTTAGGGCAGCGGCGATGGTTTCGTAGTCCCGCATTTCCCCGACCAAGACTACGTCGGGGTCTTCTCTAAGAACACTTCTTAGGGCAACTTGCCATGAGTGGGTGTCAGAACGCATTTCCCTTTGAGAGATAATCGATTTAATCGGCTTAAACATAAACTCGATGGGGTCCTCAATGGTAACGATGTGGGCGGCACGATTGGCATTAATCTCGTTAATCATCGCGGCCAAAGTTGTCGATTTTCCGTGCCCGGTCGGCCCCGTTACAAGAACAAAACCCTGCCTTAGAGTGGTAAAGGAATGAAGAATTTTGGGTAGCCCCAAAGATTCAATGGGAGGAATTTCGAGAGGAATTCTTCTAAAGGCCGCGGCCAGGTTCCCCTTTTGCGTATAGGCATTTACCCTGAAACGTGATTTCTCGGAGAAGGCCAGAGAAAAATCGATTTCTTTATTTACGGTGAGTCTTTCCAATTGTTCGCTATTTAATACCTCTTTGAGGAATCCCGCCACCATATCGGGAGTAAGAACACCCAAGTTGGGTACGGGAGAAAGGACGCCGTCGACCCGCAAGGTTGGAGGAATTCCTGCCACAATATGCAGGTCCGAAGCGTTTTGTTGAACTGTAAGCTCAAATAGTTCTTTTATCGTCATATGTAAAATATTGTCATACTACTCCTGTGCAACCCTAAGAACTTCCTCTATGGAAGTTATTCCTTCCAAGACTTTCAAATATCCGTCCTGCTTTAAGGTTATCATTCCCTCTTCGCGGGCAATTTTTTCAATATCGCTTGATGCGGACCTTTCCAATATAAGCCTGCCTACTTTTTCGCTAATGGGTAAGACTTCAAAAATTCCGACTCTTCCGTAGTAACCCGAATCGCCGCACTCCGCGTCTCCCTTGCCTTTATAAAGCTTCCCGTCCCGTCCCTGGGGCCAAAGCGTCCCTAATACGTTTTTCATATCTTCCATTATTTTGGGGTCGGGGTCATATGCCTCCTTACACTTGTCGTGGATTTTCCTGACAACCCTCTGGGCAACAATTGCCGTCATTGAGGAGGCAAGTAAGTAGGGTTCGGCTCCCATATCGAGTAACCTGGGAAGGGCACCCGATGCGTCGTTGGTGTGAAGGGTAGAAAATACCAGGTGCCCTGTTAAAGATGCCTGTATAGCCAAATCCGCAGTTTCCTTGTCTCTTATCTCTCCGACCAAAATAACGTTCGGGTCCTGCCTAAGAAAGCTCCTTAAGCCTGAAGCAAATGTTAGCCCCGCGGCCGGATTAATCTGGACCTGGTTTACCCCGGGAATTTTATACTCTATGGGATCCTCAAGGGTAACAATATTTATCTTGGATGTACTTATCTTGGATATTACAGAATAAAGAGTAGTCGTTTTTCCCGAACCTGTGGGCCCACAGATAATAATGATTCCGTGGGGACGAAGTATAGCATCTTCAAGGTTTTTTAAACCTCTTCCCCTTAAGCCCAATTCTGTTAGTTCCGGTACTCCACCAGACTTTTTAAGAAGCCTCAAAACTATCTTTTCCCCCCAGGTGGTGGGAAGAGAGGAAACCCTAAGGTCAACCTCATTGTCTCCCGCTTTAAAATTAAATCTTCCGTCTTGAGGAATTCTTTTTTCGTCAATCTTCATTCCCGAGAGGATTTTTATTCTTGAAATCAAAGATTCGTGGAGCTCTTTGGGTATGGTGAGTTTTTCCTGCAAGATTCCGTCGATTCTGTAGCGGACCCTGGTTGACTTTTCCTGGGGTTCAACGTGTACGTCGGAGGCTCTTGCTCTCATGGCAAAGTCCAAAACATGGCTAACAATCTCCGCAATTTTTTCCTCCCTAATAAATCCAGTTTTTGTTAAATCAAGGGTTTTTATTTTTTCCTGATCGACCGAAACATCTTTTAGAGCCTCCGTTACTTCCTGGGATAGGGAAGTGGCGTAGTGTGTTGCGATAAACTCCAAAACCTTTGAAGGAACCGCGGCCTGGGGTCTGACCCGAAGATTCGTTTTTTGTTCGACAAACTCTATTGCGGTCAGATCAAGAGGGTCCGCCATTGCCAAAATTATCTGTTTTGAAGGCTTGTCCACCGAGACCGGGTAGAGCTTAAATCTTTCGGCAACCTCCTGGGAAACTAAGGTTTGGGCCTCCGGAGAAGCCGGAGCGGTTGCAAGGTCGATAAAAGGAATGTTATAGAGGGTTGCCTTGGCGCGGGTTAAAGCTTCCTCCGTTACCAGGTTTTGGCCGGTTAATATCTCCTCCTGGGATTTTCCGGACTGGATTTCGGCGAGTTTTACCTGTTGGGCCCGGTCTTGCGGGAGCGCCCCTTGAGCAACCAAGATATCGGCCAAAGACCCCGTAGCCTCCCCGTTTGTGGTTTTTACTGCAGCTTGAGCAGGCATCATACCCATTATGACTTATTGACTAGTCTCTATCAAGTATTCCATAATGCCGAAAGCCATGCATGCATACCTAATTGAAGGAGAGGGGGAAACCTTAGAAAAGGCTATCCTGGCTTTAGTTAAAAACCTAAAAGCAAAGCTTTTTATCTATCCGGTTGCCAAAATCGAAGACGTCCGCTCCCTAAATTCTTTTATACGCCTTACCCTTTCCACCCCTACCGCCATACTTATTCGGGGGGTAGATATAGCTACGGATGAAGCCTTAAATGCCTTTCTTAAAAACCTCGAAGAGCCCCAGGCAAATCTTTATTTTATTCTCACGGCCCAATCGCATCATAAAGTGCTTCCTACTATAGTTTCAAGGTGTCAGATAGTTAGAACCATAAATGCTCGGGCCTTTCTATCGGAGCGGAAATTGGCAACGGATTTCTTGAAAAAAACCGTAGGCGAAAAGATTTCTTTGGTTGAAACAATTAGAGACAGGGAAGGCGCTACCGAGTTTGTCAACGAGATTATTTTAGGTCTTCACGAACTCGTAAAAGAGGGGAGGGGTGATTACGGGAAATTGGCTCGGGGGCTTACGGCTTCTCTCCTTGCCCGTGCTAGGCTTAAGGCAAACGGAAACGTGGTTTTGCAGCTTACAAATATGGTAGTAAACTTTGAGGCTAATTTAGAGTATAATGAAAGCTAATAATGGCAACAAAAAACGAATACACAGCAGAGCAAATTCAGCTTCTTGAAGGACTTGAGCCGGTCAGAAAAAGACCCGGAATGTATATAGGCTCCACGGACTCAAGAGGTCTTCATGAATTATTACGCGAAATCGTTGATAACTCGGTTGACGAATCTTTTGCGGGAGTTGCCAAGAAGATCTGGGTGACGCTTGCTAAAGACGGCTCGGCAACGGTTAAGGATAACGGTAGGGGAATCCCTGTCGATAAACATAAATCCGGCCTTTCCGCACTTGAGGTAACGATGACAAAACTTCATGCGGGCGGAAAATTCGGAGGAGGAGCTTATAAAGTTTCGGGGGGGCTTCACGGGGTCGGAGCCTCGGTTGTTAACGCCCTTTCTATCTATTTTAGAGTCGTGGTCTTAAGAAATAATAAAGCCTACTACCAGGAATATAAAAGAGGTAAGCCGGCAAAAGGGGTCGCTGTCGCCACACAAAAAGAACTCGACGAATGGTTTCCGGGAGTGTGGGGAATAAAGGCAGGGGAGGGTCAAACAGGTACCATTACTACTTTCTATCCCGACAAAGACGTTTTCGGAGAAACGGTGTTTGACTCAACCAAAGTCAAAAACCTACTTCGGGACAGGGCATATCTTGTTGCGGGTCTTTCTTTTCATTTCGAAGACCAAAGGGATGGCGAGGAAGCAAACTATTATTTCGAAGGGGGAATTAAATCCCTGGTTGCTCACACAAACCGCGGCAAAAATCCCATTTCGGACGTTCTCTACATTATTAAAGAGGACCCAACCATTAGCTGTGAGGTTGCCATCCAGTACACGGATTCATTCGCCGAAAACGTCAAGGGTTTTGTAAACGGCATAAACACAATTGACGGGGGAACCCACGTAACCGGTTTTAGAATTGCTTTAACCCGCGCCATTTCCGACTACGCCAAACGCATAATGGGTAACGGAAACGGCAAGGAAGAGAAAAACGGTCTAACAGGGGACGATATGAAGGAAGGCTTAACCGCAGTGGTTTATATAAAGATGCCATCAGATGCTCTTCAATTCGAATCCCAGACAAAGGCAAAACTCAATAACCCGGAAGTTCAGGGTTTTACCGCAACAACAGTTAAGGAGGGTCTTGATACATTTTTTGAAGAGCACCCGTCGGACGCCAAAAAAATAGTTGAAAAGGTATTCCTGGCCGCAAAAGCCAGATTGGCTGCAAGGGCAGCCAAAGACGCGGTACTGCGAAAAGGGGCCCTAGAAGGAGCAACCTTACCGGGAAAATTGGCCGATTGTCAAACTTCCGACCCATCCATTTCGGAATTATATATAGTCGAAGGAGATAGTGCCGGAGGGTCGGCAAAGCAGGGAAGAGACAGGAGATTCCAGGCCATCCTTCCTTTGGGAGGAAAAATTCTTAATACGGAACGGGCCCAACTTGATAAAATCGTAAAATTCGAAGAAATTAGAGACTTAATAGTCGCATTGGGGGGAGGAATCGGGGACTCCCTTAATTACGATAAAGTCCGCTACCATAGAATCATCATAATGACGGATGCGGACGTTGACGGAGAACACATAAAAACCCTGCTTTTAACCTTCTTTTTTAGGCATATGCCGGAAATAATTAGAAGGGGATACCTTTATATAGCCCTTCCCCCTCTTTATAGGATTCAAATAGGTAAAGATGTTACCTATTCCTACTCCGACGAAGAAAAAGAAAGAGTAATTAAAGAAAAAGGGGACGGAAAAGTAGTGATTCAAAGATATAAGGGCTTAGGGGAGATGAACCCGACTCAGCTTTGGGAGACAACGATGGACCCGGGAGTAAGAACCTTAAAGCAGGTTACTTCGGAGGACGCCGAAGGAGCAGACAGAATGTTCTCCATGCTTATGGGAGAAGAAGTTCCGCCCAGAAAGAAATTCATCCAAACGCACGCAAAGATGGCAACTTTGGATATATAAAAATGTTTGAAATTTTTGCAGCAAATCCCTTTTTAACGGCTATCTTGGCTTCTTCTTTGCTAGGAATAGTTGTTGCTTTTTGGCTTGCGGCAAGCGTTCTATCCCATCCCAGTGGGGAAAAGGAGATGAGGAATGTTTCGCAGGCAATACTAACGGGTGCAAACGCCTATCTAAAAAGACAGTTTACGACAATAGTTCCAATTGTTCTTATCCTAACCGCTTTTCTTTATTTCACCTCTCCAAATCCTTTGCTTGCCGCAGGCAGGGCTGGGGCTTTTCTAATGGGTGCTTTCTTTTCGGGCCTTATTGGAACGGTCGGCATGAATATTGCCACCAGAGCAAATGTCAGAGTAACCGAAGCTGCAAAGTCTAGTTTCGGAGAAGCAATGGGCCTTGCTTTTAAGGCTGGGGCAACAACCGGAATGTTGACGGTCGGATTGGGGCTTCTTGGGGCAACCTTGATTTATTGGATTTACGGAGCAAACGCTACTGAAGTTCTTATCGGATTCGGATTCGGAGGCTCCCTTCTTGCCCTTTTTATGAGGGTGGGCGGAGGAATTTACACCAAGGCGGCGGACGTCGGGGCTGACCTTGTCGGTAAAGTCGAAAAGGAAATTCCTGAAGATGACCCTAGAAATGCGGCGGTTATAGCCGACCAGGTGGGGGACAATGTCGGAGACTGTGCCGGAATGGCGGCGGACCTTTTTGAATCCTACGAGGTCACCTTGGTTGCGGCTCTTATTTTAGGTGGGGTAACTTTCGGGCTTCCGGGAGTACTTTTCCCTCTTGCCGTAAGAGCCTTGGGCATCGGCACCTCACTTTTGGGAATTTTAACGGTAAACGCAAAAGGCAAAACCGAAATTAGGGAGGGAATGAATGCAATCATCCGTTCTTTTGCCCTCTCAGCGGTTATCTCCATAATCGGATTTTTCGTTCTTGCCAATTTTATTGCGGGGGACCTGCGGCTCGCGGTTGCAACAACAATAGGAATAGTTCTCGCCGTGGTAATATTTCTTTTGACAGAATATGCAACGGGGGACCATAAGCCGGTTAAAGACATTGCCAAGCAATCCCAAACTGGACCCGCAACAGTAATCCTCTCGGGACTTGTTTCGGGTTTTTCCTCAACTGTTTGGGCAATTCTCGCAATAGGTGTAACAATTCTTGCCTCTTTCCTTCTTTTCCCGGACCCTTTAATGGCAGCCTACGGAGTCGCTTTGGCGGGAATGGGAATGCTTACAACCACGGGTTTGATTGTTTCAATGGATTCTTTCGGACCCATTGCCGATAATGCCCAGGGGATAGCGGAGCTTTCGGGAATAAAAGGTAAAGCCCTTTCGATACTACCCAAACTCGACTCAATCGGAAATACAACGAAGGCAACCACAAAAGGATTTGCCATAGCATCAGCCGTAGTTGCTGCGGTTTCCCTTTTCGAATCATATCTTTCAAACGCGGGCCTATCCGGAATAAACATTTCCTACCCGACAGTTTTTGTGGGTTTTCTAATAGGGGGGGCAATTCCTTTTCTTTTTTCTTCCTTAACCATCAAAGCCGTTTCGGACTCTGCATACGCCGTAATTAAGGAAGTAAGAAGGCAGTTTAAGGAAATGCCGGGAATCATGAAAGGTACTCAAAAGCCGGATTATGCAAGGGTTGTTGACTTAACAACAAAGTCGGCCCTCTCGGCTCTTGCGGCTCCAGCCCTTGTTGCAATCATAGTTCCTCTTTTGGTCGGATTTCTACTCAAGGCCGAAGCCCTGGGAGGATTTTTGGCTGGAACGATTCTAACGGGTCAGCTTTTGGCGGTTCTAATGGCCAATACGGGTGGGGCCTGGGACAACGCCAAGAAGATGATAGAAAACGGGCTCTACGGAGGAAAAGGGACCGAAGCTCATAAGGCAACAGTCGTTGGCGATACTGTGGGTGACCCCTTAAAAGATACGGCCGGTCCCGCAATTAACCCGCTTCTTAAAGTAATGAACCTAGTTGCCCTTCTAGCCGTTCCCATTATGGTTGCAACCCAAACCCTGACGCTAACTCACTGGATACTGATTGCGGCTGGGTCTTTAATCTTAATCTATTCGCTTTTCTCCTCCCTAAAAACTTCTGCCTCGTAAGAGTCACCCTTGTTTTGGAACCTCAAAAAATGTAAAATATAGCAAGGCTATTTAGCCTCACTTTTATTTTTTTAGATAGATGGATATAGGCAAAGTACAAGCTGTCGAAATAACCTCCGAACTCTCCAAAAGTTATCTGGATTATGCAATGAGTGTGATTGTGGCCAGAGCTCTTCCGGACGTAAAAGACGGTCTAAAACCGGTCCATAGAAGAATTCTTTACGCAATGCATTTAATGGGCTTAGGGCCCGGTTCCTCTTTTACAAAGTCGGCAAAAGTGGTAGGGGAGGTTTTGGGAAAATATCACCCCCACGGAGACATGCCCGTTTATGATGCCTTGGTTCGTCTTGCCCAAACTTTCTCCATGCGCTACCCCTTGATAACGGGGCAGGGAAACTTCGGTTCGGTTGATGGAGATCCACCCGCTGCCTTTCGTTATACCGAGGTAAAACTTGCCGCAATTTCCGAAATGATGCTTGCCGATATAGAAAAAGATACTGTCGATTTTATTGAAAACTTTGACGCAACCTTGAAAGAGCCTGTTTACGTTCCTGCTCTTCTTCCGAATCTTCTTTTAATGGGTTCCGAAGGAATCGCCGTCGGAATGGCCACCAAAATTCCTCCTCATAATTTAAAAGAAGTCGTTGACGGAATAATTGAGGTCATTAAAAAGGGGAGGGTAGTCTCTGAAGGGAAAACTCAAGAGGAACAGACAGGATTCGTTATCAAAAAGATTAGCTTGGTTGCTTCGGGCGAAGAGAAAGCCTTAACAGAAAAGGAAGTAAACCCAACCGCTGTAAGTTTTGAGTCGGGTATTTCGGTTGATGAACTAATTGAAATTATCCCGGGACCCGATTTTCCTACGAGAGCAGCAATCTATGATGCGAATTCTCTAAGGGAAGTTTACGCAACGGGCAGGGGAAAAATTAATGTTAGGGGAGTAGCGGAAATTAAAGAGGGTAAAAAGGGACGCCAGCAAATAGTTATCTCCGAAATCCCTTATCAGGTAAATAAAGCGGAGCTTGTTATAAAAATTGCCGACCTTGTCAAGGAGAAAAAGATTGTAGGAATTGCGGACTTAAGGGACGAAAGTGACAAAGAAGGAATGAGCGTTGTGGTTGAACTAAAACGTGACGCAAAACCTAAGTCCGTTCTAAACAATCTTTATAAACACACAAAACTTCAAACAACTTTCCCCGCTAACTTTGTTGCACTAGTTGACGGGACCCCTCATACGCTAAACCTCAAGCAAATATTGGTCGAATATGTGAAGCACAGGCAAAAAGTAGTAATCCGAAGAACGATCTTTGAGCTGACAGAGGCCAAAAAACGCGCACATATTTTAGAAGGTCTAAAAATTGCACTTGATAACCTTGATGCAGTAATTAAAACCATCCGGGCCAGCCGCACGCAAGAAGACGCAAAAGCCAATTTGGTAAAGAAGTTTGGCTTAACGGACGTTCAGGCAACTGCAATTCTCGATATACAACTTAGGCGTTTAGCCGCTCTTGAGAGAGAGAAAATTGAAAAAGAGTATGAGGAAATGAAAAAGCTAATCGACGCTCTTACAGCAATTCTTAAAAAACCCAGGAAAGTTTTAGACATTATCGTTAAGGAAGTCACTGCTCTTAAAGAAAAATTCGGAGACGAAAGACGAACCAAAATTTACAAGGCGGCGATAGGGGAGTTCTCTGAAGAAGATTTGGTACCAAAAGAAGAAACACTTATTACCGTAACCAAAACCGGCTACATCAAAAGGCTTCCAAGGGCAACCTATAAAGCCCAGAGAAGGGGCGGAAAAGGAGTTGTGGGAATGACCACAAAAGAGGAGGATGAGATAGAACATTTACTCTCCGCAACAACTCACGACCTGGTCCTTTTCTTTACGGATAAAGGTAGGGTATTCGGGACCAAGGCATGGGAAATTCCCGAAACTTCCCGCCAGGCAAAGGGCCAGGCCCTCGTTAACCTTCTTAATTTGGAACAGGGAGAGGAAATCCGCTCAATTTTGCCTTTAGAGAAAAACGGAAAAGGTAAACACCTAATGCTAGTGACCGCCTCGGGAATAGTGAAGAAAACTCCAATTTCGGAATATGAGAATTTAAGGGCGTCGGGTCTTATTGCTATCAGACTTAGGGGGGCAGATTCATTGGTTTCGGCCCATATGACAGAAGGAGACAATAACGTTCTTATTCTAACCAAAAAGGGCAAGGCAATAAGGTTTCCCGAAACTAACGCTAGGCCCATGGGAAGAGCAACTTCGGGCGTTGCCGGAATAAAACTTGAGACGGGCGATGAAGTAATTGCAATGGAGGTTTTCCCTGCCAAAGAGCGGAAAGTAAGAGACAAAAGAAGAAAAGTATTTAGAAATATATTAACAATTTCGGAAAAGGGGCTGGGTAAAAGAACCCCAATACACCTCTTCCCGGTTCAAAAAAGAAGTGGTAAGGGAGTTAAGGCAGCCGTAGTTAACGAAAGAACCGGAGACTTGGCGGCGGCAGTAATGGTTACAGAAAAAATGGAACAGGTAGTAATTACTTCAAAAGGCGGCCAGGTTATTAAGCTTCCCATAAAAAATATTCCTCAACTGGGACGCGCCACCCAAGGGGTAATTCTGATGCGCTTTGCCAGAAAAACCGACTCGGTTGCGGCTGCGGCTTGTCTTGAAAAAGACACCCACGAGGAAGAAGAAGTCCTAGCCGCCCAAGTTTAATTTCTGCTATAATCCTAAAATACATGGACAAAGAAAAACTTCTGAGACACCCGTTAACCCTCATCGCTGCAATCTTCATTTTTCTTTTTGTCTCTTCCCGTTTGGGTCTAAAGCTTCCTATTTCGGTTATTTCCCAAGACAGGGGAGCGCCATTGGTTGTTGAAGGACAAGGTAAAGTTACGGTGGTTCCTGATATAGCTAAAGTGAGTTTGGGAATTGATGCCTCCGGTGCTTCTCTCCCGGGAGTACAAAATGGTGTTAATCAAAAATCAAAAACACTGGTTGACAGCCTCAAAAAATTGGGAGTAGAGGAAAAGGACATCAAAACTACTTCTTACAATGTTTTTCCAGAATATAACTATGAGTCTCGTCCACCCAGAATTATGGGATATAGAGTCAGCTTGATTTATGAGGTGAGGGTAAAAGATTTTGACAAAATCAACGAAGTTGTAGTTGCCTCAACAGGAGCCGGAGCAAATCTCGTTGGCAATATTTCTTTTGAGGTAAACGACGAAACCAGAAATAAAAAGCTAAACGAAGCAAGAGAAATGGCCGTAAAAGAAGCAAAAGAAAAGGCACAAGGGCTGGCACGGGCGGCCGGCGTCTCTTTGGGAAAAATCCTAAACATTTCAGAGTTTCCCTCATTTGAGCCCCCAGGACCGATTCCTCTTAGGGAAGGAATCGGCGGGGAGCCAGTAGCAGTCGAGCCCGAAATAACCCCGGGAGAGACGGAACTTTCCGTCACTGTTTCTCTCTCCTTCGAAATCCGCTAAGTACCACCCTTGCCGTGGAAAGTAGTATGAATATCGCGGAGCTGTTTGTTGGTAACATGGGTATAAATTTGAGTTGTTGAGATATTTTTGTGTCCAAGCATTTCCTGGACACTTCTAATGTCGGCCCCGGCCATTAAAAGATCTGTGGCAAAACTGTGGCGGAGCACATGTGGCGTAGCATCAACCGGTAATTTAATTTTTCTGACATACTTTTTAATCATTCTTTGCACAGAGCGGGGAGTAAGGCGCATTTTTTCATCGGGAGTCGTTGGCTCCACCTTACCTTTATGTCGTATAAAAACCGGCTTATATTTATCTGTCCTTTCGTTTAGATATTTATTGAGCCAATCGGCTGAACGGACAGAAAGAAAAACTACCCGGGCTCTTCCGCCTTTTCCGATGATTCCAAACTCCCGTCTATCGAGGTCAATTTTGTCACGGTCAAGCTTAACTAATTCCGAAACTCTAAGTCCTGTTGAAAACAGAACCTCCAAAATCGCCTTATCCCTTTTGCCTTGAATAGTCGAAAGTGTGGGCGCATTAAGGAGCCTGTCTACCATATCGCCTGTTAAAAACTTGACTTGTCGCTCTTGGGTTTTAGGCAAATCGATTTTATCGGGTGCCATCACGGAATAATCGTTTTTGATAAGCCACTTCAAGAAAGAGCGAAGAGCGATAACATGATACCCCTGGGTACGTCTTGATAGTGCTCCGCCTTTTCTGTCGGGAAGATTTGAAAGATAGACTCTATAGCCTCTAACGACGTCCGGATTTATATCCTTTAGGGTTTGCCTTATTCCTTCTTTGCCTAACCAATTAATAAGGCGGTTTAGATAATGTCTGTAGTTTCTTATCGTTAGGGGAGAGCAGCCTTTTTCGACCTGAAGATATTCGAAAAATTGCTCTACCTTACCTGCTATCTCAGACCGGGGCAAAGCCTGGGCAGCCATGTATAAAGAGATTAGCAAAAAGTAGGGAGTGTGTCAATAGATTGTGCGACCAATAAAAATTAGGCGTTTAGGGCGTGCACTAAATCCCAGATTGTGGGAACCCTGGTTATACGCTGCGAGTCAAGTTCCTCCAATCCTTCCTTTTCGTTGACCAAAATCAACTGGGCATTGGCCAGTCTTTGAATAAGAAGGGCGTGGAAATCGGTATCTTCGACAAAAACCGGAAGCGAAAGTTCCCGCACCGTGTCGGCCTTAAAAACTTCACCACTTCTAGTATCTTCTTTTTGCCGAATTTTTATGGAGCCTTGCGGTATCCAACGCATCCATTCGGCAAACCAGGAGTATGTAACTTCTGTTAACTCCGGGATTCTTGAGGTCACGACTCTGAGCTCTTTACCCATATCGACAAGTTTCATGGTAAGCTGCATTGCCCCTCGGCAAGGCGGAGCGTCCGCTAAAACTTCTGGGTCAATCCAAAGGTCGTGTTCCAACTTTAAAGCTTCCTCCTGGGAAAGGCCGTGCTTTAGCGCAATTCTTGATACCGCAGACCAACCATCCATAACCTCCGGTCTATAACTTGTTTTCAAAATTCTATTTAGCGAATTGATTACTGGAATTTTTGAATCGATTAAAACTTGATCGGCATCAAGTCCAATAAACTTGGAATTTCTTAAAAGTTCAGCCGCTTTCAAAAGTTCGACTTTCGGGTCAAACAAAGGTCTTTCTATGCCCATAGGATAAAGATTCGCAAATTTTACCAAAAAAACTCATTTTGGCAAACCAACCTCAAAAACTAGCTCATATAATCGATTCTAAGGCCTCTGTTTTTATAAAGACGACCATCTAATCGTCCCGAAAACATGGGAGAAACAAAAACGGGGGAGGGGGCCAAGGGGCTTAACAATTACTTCGGGTTTTCTTTGGAAGGAGTTATTGACAGATAACTAAAACGGAGGATTTTAAATAAAAAAAGTTACGTCAAAACATATGATAAGCTATGAACCGCAAGTAAGTATAAGGGAAGTGCTCTCCACCCTCACTCCTTTGGGTTGGTCGTAAAAGTATTATTGTGCGACAATATATAATCTTGTTCCCCTAGGCGGGAGGACTAGAGCTTTTTTGATATGGTTGACTGACGGCATAAAGTTATCGAACCACACCTCTACTGCTTACGAAGAGACTTGGTAGTGTTGGGGACTCTTTCTTCTTGGGTGTTCCCCGAGAAGTTATCCACAAGGGCCCGGATGAGAGGAAGATTGAGGTTTTCGAGGTTAATGATTATATCAAACGACATCATATTCCCCGAGAGATGTCTTCGGCTTTACTTCGGAAGCACCCTGCGTCGCAATTTGTGAAAACTGCCTACAATATTTGTGAAAACTGGCACCCGGCCGACAAGAGTGCAATTATAAATTATGGGGTATTTTACTCCCCTCTCTCCCCTTTTTGGCCTGTGTCAATAAATTTAGCCTCCCCAGCGGGTGGCAAAAAACATTCCCAAAAAAACCAGGGCTCCTACCAGGAGGTATTCCCTAACGGTTTGCGAAAATAGCCTACCCTCAATCTTGGCCTGGCCCAAGCCAAGAAGCATATACATTGCAACCGTAAGAAAAAGTGAACCTACAACAACCGTAACCGGCCAAAAGTGAAGAAATAGCGCAATCTCCCCCATTATTAGGCTTAAAACCCCTGTGGCATAAATTAAATCTTTTGAATATTCTTTCTCTAAGCTCACAGCCCAGAGACCTTGAAGATAAAGAGGGAAAGAAAGAAGGGCAACCGAGACTGCTGTTATGGGAAGTAGTGTCCTTAACGACAATATTGCATCATAAACAAGGAAAGAAGTGACTAAAGTGAGTACAAATCCTACGCCGTGAGCGGCACGAAGAAGAGCAATTGTCCTAATGGCCGCAACGCTATAGATATTGCTTGTTAGGCAAAGTACATAAATGCCCACTCCGTAAAAAATGATAATGGGAAGACGGGCAAAAATACTTGTGGGAAGTAAAAACCAGAAAACTCCGACTCCGGCAGTAAAAAAGGCGGGAAGAACCAGAGTAAGTACTGTCATATTCTTCCCTATTCCTTCCCTTAAAGACCAGAAGAAAAGGGCAGTGGTAAGAAGGGTTAAGCCTCCAATTGCATAAAACCTAAATTGATTCTCGAGAAACTGAATGCCGATAAACCCAAGCGATAGCAGTATTGAAGTTATTATGAATCTTTTGCGTTTGCTCATTGGCTTACCTGAGACACTACGGCGTCAGGTATATCGAGATTTGCATAAACCTTCTGAACGTCTTCGTGCTCCTCTAAAGACTCGAGGAAGTTTAACGCTCTTTTAGCTTCCGACGGGTCCGATATTGTCTGAAGACTCTTTGGTTTCATAAAAAGTTCGGTCGAAGTAATGCTAAACCCTCCATCTTGAAGTTTTTTTCTTGTTTCCGTTAGTTTATCCGGCAAAACATAAACCTCAATCCCGTCATCTGTTTCCTCTATATCCTCTACTCCCATGTCGATAAGCGCCAGCATTTGAGTTTCTGCCTCCGCTATCTTTTCTATAACCAGAAGTCCCTTGTTCTCAAAGTTAAACGAGACGGAGCCTGGGCCTGCGAGCCTGCCCCCTGCTCTCTCGAAAAGGTTTTTTACTTCCTGGCCGGTTCTATTTCTATTATCAGTTGCTGCAGAAACCATAACGGCAATACCCGATGGGCCAAATCCCTCGTATGTTGCCTCTTCGAGATTTGCAGCGGATGAGCTACCGCTAGAAATTGCCCTTTCGACGTTATCTTTGGGCATATTGGCCGCCCTGGCCCTATCCATTGCAACCCTCAACTTAAAATTACTATTCGGGTCTGGCCCTCCACTTGTAACGGCAATTGCAATTTCCTTGGCAAGTTTGGAAAAAATCTGCCCTTTTTGGGCATCTTTAAGTTCCTTTTGTCTATGAATTGTGGCGTAGTGGGAATGACCGCTCATACGAAGCTAATTATACACCCTAGACCTACTTGACAGCCAACATTCCCCGTCTATACTCAAATGAGCAAAATCTCTTGCCCATGGATATTGACCTTGCCCAAAAAGCAGTAGCCCAGGCACTAGCCGGAAACTGGAAAGAGGCAGTAAAGCTAAATAACGAAATCCTCAAAAAAGACCCCAAAGATGTCGATGCTTTAAATCGCCTGGCCAGGGCTCACGCAGAACTGGGAAACATCAAAAAGGCCAAATCGCTTGTAGAGAAGGTTCTTAGAATTGACCCTTTTAACTCAATCGCTTCCAAGGCCTTAAAGAAATGGAAGGACGGGGCGGGCGGCAAAACTCTTCAAACGGCGGTTACATCGGCAGAAGCTTTTTTGGAAGAGCCCGGGAAAACCAAAATGGTATCGCTTCTTTATCTCGGAGACCCCTCTCTCATCTCCAAATTGGATGCTGGAGATGAAGTAAAGTTCAGCCAAGGGGCCCACAGAATATCTGTAATAACATCCGACGGAAAATATATAGGCAGACTCCCGGATGACCTTTCGGCCCGATTAAGAAGGTTTATTGCAACCGGCAATATTTATAAGGTACTTATTAAATCCACCCAGGTGGGCGACGTCAAAATATTCATTAAAGAGGTGAAAAGAGCGGAAGAGCTTGCCGACGTTCCCTCTTTTTCTTCCGAAAGAATCGACTATGTCTCTTTCACTCCTCCAGAGCTTGTCAGTAAGAAAGAAGACTTGGTTATGGAACCGGAAGAGGGGGAAGAAATTTAATATCTTTTTGCAAAGGAGGCTCCTACTGTTATTTCCAAATCAAAGTTGCCCTCGGGTTCCCCTTTTTCCCTCCTGCAGGAAAAAACAGAAGAAACTTTTTTAACCAATTCTTCATCTTTGGTTCTAAACGTACAATCCGTGTCAAGAGTCGCCTTGCGGGTAACCGCCGCTACCTTAAGACCCATTACCTCAAGAGTGGTACCAACCTCATTGACGACACCTGCCGCCCCGCCGGTTGAGTCTAAAATTGCTGCCCTCAGGTTCTTTTGGGAAATGCCGTTTTCCGAAAAAAGAGGCAGAAGCTTCTCAAGGCCCGCCCCCGAAATCACGTATCCCTCATCCCCGTCAACCAGTCTTGTCTTTTTTAGATAATTTCCCTCTTTTAAATTAATGTTAACGCGCTTCGGGGAGGCAACGCCCAATGAAAAAATGGCCATTTTAATCCTGTCCCCTACTTTCAAATTTGTCTTGCCGGGAACTAAAACCGACTTTAAAATGCCCGGAAATTCGCCATCGGATAAGCCCCTTAAATTCTCCTCTCCCCAGGAATTTACAGGAAAATTAAAGTTTTTGACTATGGTTCCGGCCAAAAGTTTTCCGCCGATGCCCTCGTTTTCTCCAAGCTGCCAGACGCTTTTTGCCCTAAATATTCCCAGCTGTCTTGAAACCTTAAGTTGGGTTGCGCCGGGAACTATTATGTTGGTGATGCTTTCTCCAATGGGATCAAAAACCGAAACGATAATGTCTCCTTTTTTGGTTGCAATGGCGCTTGCAACCTTGGCTTTCCCGTCCCAAAACAGGGTTTCTAGAGCAAGAACCAAACCAAGAATAAGAACAGCCGAAAATAAAGCGGCGTATTTAAACCAGCCAAAACCGGTTTTTTTCGCTTTGAAGCGATTTAATCTTTTTCTTCTTCCTGCTGACATGTCGTAATTTTACTTACTGGTAAGTAACCTATTAAAATGGCCTTTGCCCATTTTTCTAATTCTTTCTTCCGATACTCCGTGCGCAACAAAGATATGTCTTAAGTATTCTCCGGCAATTACCTCGGGAAGAAGGACGAAGGCGGCTCCCGCTTCATATTCTCTCACGGCATCCGCCTTCGAAAAGGCCTTGGTTATGACAAGAGGCCTTCTTGTAAGATTCCTTACATACTCAAGAATGCTCATGTTATCGTTCGTATTTGAAATTGTGGAAATAACCATCCTGGCCTTATCCATCTTTGCCAAATCCTTAATTTCGGGGTCGTCAATGTCCCCCAAAAGAACGGGAACGCCCTCTGCTGAAAGATATGCAAAAACTTTGGGGTTATGGTCAACCACAAGATAGAAAAGTCCCTTTTTCTTAAAGAATGAGATTAATGCTTTCCCCATTCTGTCGCAGCCTATTAAGACTATGTGGTCGTTATATATTTTTTCTTCCAAAAGGGCAGTTTCGTGGGTATTTTTCCTTTCGAATATGGATAGCAGGTCTTTTAGCCTAAGAAAAATTTTATCTGAACCCAATATCATATAAGTTGAGACAGTCATTGTTATAACCCCGACCAAGATAACGGTCGCAACGTCAGTCTGGGAAAGATGTCCCAAAGATAACCCCATGGCCATGAGGATAAAAGAAAACTCGGAAATCTGCGCAACCGTAACCGATGCCAGAAAAGAGGTTCTTTTTTTGTATCTCATTGCCCCCATGATGATTAATACTATTAAGGGGTTCCCGATTAAAACAAAAAGGGAGAATATTATTGCCGGGACAGTAACAACCGCTATGTCCTTTACAAGTAGCTGGGTTCCTAAGGTAAGAAAGAATATTGTCAGGAAAAAGTCCCTTAGGGGCCTGGTTTTTGATGCAATTCCTAAGTGCTCGGGCAGGTTTGAGAGGGCAAGCCCAGCCAAAAACCCGCCTATTTCGTAGCTAAAGCCAAGGGGTCCCCCAACAAATGCCGCCACCCCCAGAGCCCAGGCAATAGACCCCACGAAAAGGATTTCCGGGGAGGAGGCAACAAACTTGTCAAAAAGGGTAGGAAGAATTTTCTTGGAAAGAAACCAGACAGAAGCAAAAAGAGCCAAAGCTTTAATCCCTATAACAAGAAACTGGGCAGGGGTTGCTTCCCCTCCCCCTAGCCCGCCAAGAAACATCAAGATGAGAACCGCAACAAAGTCCTGGACAAGGAGAAATCCAACCGCAATTTTCCCGTAAAGCGAACCCATATCCCCCTTTTCCGAAAGAAGCTTAACTATGATAATGGTTGAAGAAAAGGTTAGGGCTACGGCTATATATAAAGAAGGCAAGACCCCAAATCCCAACGCAAAAGCAATAAGGTATCCAACAACCGAAGTAAAAATTATCTGTCCCAAACCGGTCAAAACCGCAATCCTGCCTATCGTGGGAAGCTCCCGGATGTTCATCTCTAGCCCCACAAGGAAAAGAAGAAGGGCAACACCAATTTTTCCCAAGGCGGCTACCGCCGTAAAATCCTTAATTATCCCGAAAAGTGCTAAAAATAGCCCCGCAAAAAGGTATCCAATTAAAAGAGGCTGCTTAATAGCCTTGGCGACAACTCCTGCGGCTGCTGCAACTACCAGAAGAAGGGCAAGTTCGGGAAAGGACATTGCTTATCAAGCTTAATTTGTTTCACGAAGCTTTTCAAGGGTAACAAGCGCTGCGGCTAAATCATCCGGGAGCCCGGACGAGAACTTAACTTTTTGGCCTCTTTCGGGATGAAAAAATTCAATGGCTGAGGCATGAAGGAAAAGCCTCGGGCACCACTTTCTGTCCCCTCGGGAAGTTTTTCTGCCCGCATAAAACTCATCGGAAACTACGGGATGTCCCAAATACTTAAAATGAATACGAATTTGGTGGGTTCTTCCTGTCTGGGGTGTAACCTCAACCAAACTAAATCTCTCCCCTTCCCTTTTATATTCAGCGACTACGTCGTAAAAGCTTTTTGAGGATCTTCCTCCCGGTAAAACCCCAAACCTGTCTCTTCTCCAGGGAAGCCTTCCTACCGGCACCTCGATATCCCCGACTTTTTCAATTAGAGCCCCGTGCAGCAGCGCCAAATAGGTTTTCTTTACTTTCCTCTCTTTAAATTGTTTCTGGAGGCTTTCGAAGGCATTTTTGGTTTTGGCAACAAGAATTATCCCGCTTGTCTCTTTATCGAGTCTGTGAACTATTCCCCCCCTCTCTTCCCTACTTTTTGCCAAGGGATAATCTCTTTTCGAAAGCCAGCTTTGTAAAACCGGTTGGTTTTTGGTAGTTAACGCTTCGTTAACTATCCATCCAGCGGGTTTATCCAAAACCAGGAGACTAGTATCTTCGTAAATTATCTTAGGTTCCACGACTAAGAAGTCTATTTTCCCTCTCTTTTGGCCGCATCGCGAGCGCAAAGAGTCGCTTCGGGGTAAGCCATGAGTCTGTCGGTATCTATCATTTGCCCGCAATCCTCGCAAATTCCGTATTTGCCTATCTTAATTCTCGTCAGGGCTTTTCTGGTCTGGATAATTTTTCTTTGCAGCTCTTTTCTGATTGCGGAAGTCCTTGCATGTCCGAATTGCTCGGCAGCTTCCGTGTCGGGCGAGGCATTGTCAATAATTCTATCCGTATCCTTAAAGGGATCCTCTTTTTCAATCTCCTTCTTTCTTCTTTGCAAAAGTTTCAGGCGGCCTTTCAAAAATTGGGCTACCGGCCAAAGAACGGATGCCGGAAAAGCGATTCTCCCCTCGGTACTCTTCTTTTTGTTGTTCATTTAGGTTGACCTCGCCAAATTGAATGTTGCGAGAAAAAAGACGAAAGCGGCTACCCCAGATAAAATTGCTTCGTAACCAACAAAGGATATCACAAAAGGGAAAAAGGAAGCAAACGCAGCCCTTAAAAGAAAAAGGGTACCCAGGGTGGTGAGTCCCGAAAAACCAATCCTCCCCGACCTGTACCAACTAAGGTTTTTATAGTGGGAATCCAAGAATGCAAAAAGGGTTATTAGGCAGGTAACCGCAAAAAAGGAAAGAAAAGAAGGAAGGGAAGAGCTGTCAATTGAGTCTCTTAGAAAAAATAGCCCCAACCAGGGAAGAAGCCCCAAGACTAAAGCCTCCAGAACCTCGAAGAATCTAAATTTATACCGAAGTATTCCAACCCCAAACCCTAGAATTATCCCGACTAGTTCTATCCAGAACCAAGACTCCCGGGAAACTTTTAGAGAAACGCCATAACCCAATAGTATTCCTAGCAAAACATAAAAAGCGGTTGTGAATATTTGGCTTGAAGGATAATCCTCATTCAGTCTTTTCCAAAACAAAAAAAGGAAAAGAATTATTCCGGCAAGGGTCGTTACAATACTTCCTATCATACCTTCCAATTATAACAGGTGGATTAATTTGACATAGTTTGAATAGGAAGTTAAGATAATTCTTACCGTGTTAGAAACGCCGCACGTAATCGTGGGGGCGGCAATTGCAACCCACGTGGTTAACCCTGCCTTGGCAATACCACTAGCATTCGCTAGCCATTTTATTTTGGAAAAGGTCCCGCATTGGAACCCCCACCTAAATAGCGAAACCGAAAAATACGGACGCCCCAGCAAACAAAGTACATATATTGTTATTGCGGACGTTATCACCTCTTTGGCTCTGGGGGGTTATGTTGCCTCAAGGGCTATCCCCGACTGGGGGCATACTGCTACTATTTTGGCCGCCTGTTTTGCGGCTGTTCTTCCGGACATTCTTGAAGGACCCTATTTCTTCTTAAATATGAGGAGTGAAATTATTAAAAAGTGGATTAAATTTCAGAAGTCTATCCAGGTAGATATCCCGATTATCCCCGGCCTCATTACTCAGGTTATAACCGTACTCCTAGCCTTCTGGTGGATTTTCTCCTGAAACCGCAGGTTTTAATATTTTATTTGGCCCTCTCGAGGTATTCCCCTGTCCTCGTGTCCACCCTAATACGATCGCCCTTTTTGATAAAAAGAGGCACCTTAAGTTTTAGCCCATTCTCCAAGATTGCCTGTTTATAGATGTTGGTGGCCGAGTTACCCTTAACCCCTGGGTCACACTCCGTAACCGCCAAAGTCACTTTGGGGGTAAGCTCACAGGATATGGGTTTTTCGTCCCAAAAAAGAACGTCCACATCTTCTCCCTCTATTAGAAATGCGCTAGACTCACCCAAGAGAGACAAAGGAATTTCAATCTGTTCATAGGTCGTAGGGTCCATAAACACCGAATTAACCGCGTCTTTGTATAGAAACTGGAGTTTCTTTTTATAAGTATTGACCTCATCCACCGAAACGTTTGAACTGAAAGATTTTTCTTCTATGGAGCCTGTCTCAAGATTTCTTACGGTGACTTTTACAACAGCCCCTCCCCTACCCATTTTTATAAAAGAATATTTAATTACCTGATAGGGCTTCCCGTTAGACAAAAATGTGGCTCCGTTTTTTAAATCGGTTGCAGATATCATTTCTCTATAATTTTATCAGCCATTTGCCGTTTTTCTGAACCAGTTTGCCGTCAAACCAAAGCTCTCCTGACTCCCTTAGGTTTTTAATCATGTCCCAATGCAGGGCCGACTTGTTTTTGCTGAGGGTTTCTTTATAACCCTTCCCTAATGCCAAATGAACGGTTCCCCCTATTTTTTCATCGAACAAAATATCTTTGACAAACCTATTAATCTTGAAATTGTTTCCAATCCCAAATTCACCGATATATCTTCCTCCCGGGTCGATGTCTAAAATTTTATTCAAATCCTTCTCCCCCTTAGTTGCGGTTGCGGAAACGACCTTTCCTTTCTTAAATTCAAGTCTTACTGCGTGAAATTCTTTACCGCTATAAAGCGCGGGATAGGAATAAGAAATAAAACCGTTGGTGCTGTCCTCAACAACCGACGTAAAAACCTCTCCGTCCGGCATATTAAACTGTCCGGACCCATTGACGGCCTTTCGACCCTGAATATTTAAAGTTAGGTCGGTGTCAATTCCAACAATCTGGACCTCTTTGGTTCTATCGACAATCTTCCTCAATTTTTCCTGCTCTTTATAAAGTTCATTCCAGTTAATACCAATGGTTCCTGCGTAAACAAAATCTTCATAATCGGAGAGGGACATATCTGCCTCCTGGGCCAAAGATTCGACCGGAAAATTGGTAATTATCCACCTTGTTTTCTCGACTCTCCAGTCAATAAGGGGCCTGACCACTTTCGCTCTTGTTGAAATTTTCACCGGATCGATATTCGTCAAACCCCGGGTATTGGCAGTCGCCCTGATTGCAACCCAGACATCGGAATTCTTAATTTCGTAGAGTGCTGTTTTTGGAAAACTAGTCAGTTGCTTCTCTGATGCATATTTATAAAACACTTCGTTTAATTCGCTATAGTAACGGGCCGACCATTGATCTTCAAAATCATAATGGACTCGAATTTCTGAGGCACCAGCCAGAAGAAGCTCCTTGTAAACCTCTTTAACCAGGGGCTTGGCGGCATAATCTGCCGCAATAATCGCCCTGTCGCCTTTCTTGGCTTTTATAGAGTGATTAACCAAAAGTTTTGCAAGTCGACTAACTCTGGGGTCAAATAAAGACATAATCTGCGTATTCTACCACACTCACCGAGTGTGGGTTATTCGTCCATTCTTTGGTATAATTGAAGCCTTAGCCGGGGTGGTGGAATGGTTTACACGTACGACTCAAAATCGTATGGACGCAAGTCCATGAGGGTTCGACTCCCTCTCCCGGCACTCATGAAATGGAGCGCAACCTCGCATACGCAATCGGTCTTATCGCAACAGACGGCAATTTATCACAAGATGGTAGACACATTACCCTAACGTCCACTGACAAATCCCTCCTTCAGATATTTGCCAAATGTCTACAGAAAAACTCTAAAATCACACCCAATCCTAAAGGTGGATTTCCCAACTCTAAACCAGCGTATAGAATTCAATTTAGTGACGCAAAATTTTATAGAAGTCTCCTTAAAATCGGCCTTACACCAAACAAATCGCTCACCATAGGACGAATCAATATTGACAACAAACATTTTAAAGACTTTCTTAGAGGTCATCTTGACGGTGATGGAAGTGTTATCTACTACAAAGATAAATACCTCACCCACCTCAACAAAAAATACGTATACGACCGACTGTTCTTATATTTCATATCGTCGAGCAAAAAACATCTAGTTTGGCTCAGGAACGAAATCTTTAAACTAATTTGCATTAAAGGTTCCCTTAATGTCAAGACTAACAAAACCAGAGTTGTTATACATCCCACTTACGTTCTTAAATTCAGCACGAAGGAAGCAAAAATAATCTTAAATTGGATTTATTACAAACCGAACTTACCCTGCTTAAAAAGAAAATACTGGATTGCAAAGCCGTTCTTAAATCAGTAGGAAAAACCTTTATCCTTATTTCCCTCTCTTGGTTTCTCTCCCGTAAAACTTAATCCTGTCCCCTTTGAAGAAAAGTTGGAGGCTTTTTAGGGGGCCGTTTCTGTGTTTGGCTATATCTAGGTTAATATTTTCCGTATTTTCTTCTTCTTCCCTCCAGATAAACATGACAACGTCCGCATCCTGCTCTATGCTCCCCGACTCCCTGAGGTCCGCAAGTTGGGGTTTTTTCTGTCCTCCTCTTTGCTCAACAGCCCTAGATAGCTGTGAGATTGCCAAAATAGGAATCTTTAACTCGCGGGCTAAATTCTTTAGTCCCTGGGAAATTTCCGAAACCTCTTGAACCCTGTTTTCCAGCTGCCGGGAGCGAGCAAGCTGAAGATAGTCAACAACCAAAAGGTCTATTCCGACTTCAACCTGGAGTCTTCTGGCTTTGGTTCTCATTTCAAGAATGGATAGCGCCGGAGTGTCGTCAATAAAAAGCGGGGCCTCGGCCAGCTCTCCCATTGCATTTGAAAGCTTGGTAAAGTCATCCTCTGTAAGTTTCCCTGTCTTTAATCTCCATGCATCGATATCCGCCTGGGCTACAAGAAGCCTGTCGACCAGCTCCTCCTTGCTCATTTCAAGGGAAAAAAACCCAACCGGCCTTTTATATTTAACTGCTAAATTTTGGGCAATATTTAAAGCAAGACTTGTTTTGCCTATTCCAGGCCTAGATGCCAAGATTAAAAGGTTTGATTTCTGCATTCCTGCTAAGGTATCGTCCAAATCTTTAAATCCTGTAGGCACCCCTCGAAGCCCTTCCGCCTGTTTGTGAAGCTCATCAAGCCTATCAAAGCTCTCGGCCAAAGCCTCTTTTACCGGTGTAAAACTTTTCGAGAGGTGTCTTTGGGTCAAAGCAAAAACCTCGGCTTCTGCTTTATCCAATAGCTCATCCGCTTTAAGTCCCTCGTCCAAAGAAAAATCAAGAAGCCTGCTTGCGACAGTCATTAAAGAGCGCTTGGTTGAGGCGTCTTTTACAATGCGGCCGTAATGCTCAACGTGGGCCGCCGTGGGAACTTTATTAGTTAGTCCCGCCAAATACGAGGCCCCTCCTATGCGTTTAAGGACCTTTCTTTTCTTTAGTCTCTCCGCAACGGTTAAAACGTCTATGGGAACTCTTTCCTCGTAAAGTTCGAGGCAGCATTCATAAATATTTTTGTGCCTCTCGTCGTAAAAATCCTCGGAGTGCAAAAATTCGGCGACTGCAATAATTGCGTCTTTATCCAGTAGAAGCGCCCCTAGGACACTCTCTTCGGCTTCGTTTGAATGGGCCGGTATGCGGATAGAGACTTGCTCAGCCATCTATTTCTTTTCCAGAACCACTACTTTTTTATCCTCTCCCAGTTCTTCTTTCTTAACGATAAGTTTGGGAAGGTTTTCGCTTGTCAGGCCGACCTCTTTGAGGAAAGAATCAACCGGAGTTAGCTTCGAAAAGGTCTCGGACTTAAGACCCGGCATTTGATAATGCATGGGAATTACTATTGTGGGTTCTATGGCAGAAACGACGTTGGTTGCCTCATCTGGCCCTATCGTATATTCTCCCCCAACCGGGACCATGAGAATATCTATATCCCCCAAATCCTCTACCAACTCTTCCGAGAGGGCGTGGCCCAAGTCCCCAAGGTGAGCAATCCTTAGCCCGTCTATCTCAAAAACATAGATTGTATTTTTGCCTCTGACGCTCCCCTCCTTGTCGTCATGGAAAGAAGGAAATCCCAATATTGAAATTCCCAAAATTTCGTATTCTCCGGGGCCTGAAATTACCCTTTTCGCACCCTTGACCAGGGAAGCCCGGTTGTGGTCATCATGCTCATGGGAAACCGTGACGATATCTCCCTCAACACCGGCGTACTTAAATCCCACCATCTGGGGGTCAAAAGGGTCGGTGACAACGCTGCCCGTTTTTCCTTTCAGCTTAAAAGAGGAGTGGCCCAGAAAGGTTATTTCCATTCTTCGGACATCCTATCAAAAGAGCCTTCCTTTGACAAGGCCTCAACTTTAGCATATATTTAGGTTCGTTCTAATGAGAAAAGAAGTATTATTTGCCATTTTGGCGGGGCTGACCTTGGGGCTGATTATTGCTTTCGGGGTCTACCGAGCCAATATCGCCCTTTCTCCCAAAAACCCAGACCAAAGTCAAGCTACCCCGACACCCAAGCCGGAGTTTGCCATCACCCTAGCCAGCCCTTCGGACCTTGATGTTTTTAGCGAAAACCCGGTAAGCCTAAGCGGAATCACTAAAGCCAATGCGTTCGTGGCGGTCTCGACCGAAGAAGAAGATTATCTTATCCAGGCCGACACCAAAGGAAGCTTTGAGGTTAGTGTTGAACTCATCGGCGGCGTCAATCAAATTGTCATGACCGCTTTTGACGAGAAAGGAAGCGAGGTAACCCAAAAACTTCTTTTGGTTTATTCCAGTGAATTTCAGAAATACATAACGGAAGAAGAGTCCCAGAGCCAAGAAGCGACAGATTCCATAAGATACCGGGTCGAACAAAAAGTCTCACAGGCTCTTAAATCCCCCAAAGCGCTTCTCGGGACCGTGACCGACATCTCGGAAAACACTCTTCAAATTAAAAGCTCGGGAGGAGAAATCGAACAAATCTCGGTTAGTGCCGACACTTCCGCCCTAGCCATAGGCAAAACCAATAAGGAGGTCAAGGTGACCGACATCGCCATTGGAGACTACATCGTTGCCATGGGATTCATGAACGGGAACGGGGTGCTAAATACCAAAAGAATTCTCATTAACTCCCCCGACGAAGCTACCAACCGCCTGGCAATCTTTGCCAAGGTTTCCAAAGATAACAATACTTCCCTAATAACCCAAATAATAAGAACCGACGAAGACAAAAAAGTCACTCCCCAGAAGGCTGTGGCGGTATTTTTGATAAACGAGGGAAAAGCTTCAAAAGTTACCTTTGCAAAAATAAACTTAGAAGATACCCTTGTGGCCATAGGAACGGATGCCAGCGAAACTTTCACCGCCAGGACCGTCTTTGTTGTAAATCAACAGTAATTCTTTTGTTGACAAAAGTTCTTCATAGGATAGTATTTAAATAATGACAAAAAACACTGGTGCCACAAAATCTGATATTAAGGCCCTTAAAAAAGATATTCTTGAAATGAAAGTGGAAATCTTAGGAGAGTTGAAAGATATGAGAGAAGAATTCGATGCGCACCAATTCTCCCACATAAGAATTAACGACGAGCTCCAAGAGCACGACACACGCCTAAAGAGTCTTTAGTCATCCAAAATTTGACTAGCCAGTTAATAGGCTATAGAATAGCTTTCAACATGCAAAATATTTCTTTGAACCAAGTTCATTATCACCTACCAGCTTAAGGTTGGCGGTGATCTTTGTATGGATAACCAGCCAACCGGCTGGTTTTTTAGTGGAAAAAATGAAAAGACTATTGATAGACACTGATGTTGGCCTAGATGACATTGTTGCAATAGCAATGCTTGCTTCGAATGGAAAATACGTATTAGAAGCTTTTACTACCGTTAATGGCCTCACTCCTCCCTTGCTGGGAAAAGACAATCTCCTAAGAGTACTCTCTTTTATGAATATTAAATCTTGTGTTGTGGCCGGTGCTTCCTTTCCTGTAACCAAGTCCAGTAAAAAATACTCCTTTCCAAAGCAGGATGTAATTAATGCTTCTTGTCTTTCGTTTCTAAAAGACATCCTTCCTCAACTCTTAGAGAGAAATAGCCAAAGTCCATCTGTGGAAGATTTTTTGTTGAAAAAAGTCTCCAAATATCCAAAAAAACTTACAATCCTTTGTTTGGGTCCACTTACAAACATTGCGTTGGCTGTACAAAAATATGGAGTTGACTTCACATCAAAAATCGGTGAACTAATTATCATAGGTGGTGCAATCTCTACACCGGGAAATGTTTTTCCAAATAAATTTGCCGAATACAATATTTATCTCGACCCAGAAGCTGCGAATATAGTATTTCAAAGCGGAATTCCCACCACACTTGTAACTCTGGATGCCTGTAGACTCGTGCCAGCCAAAGAGTCTTTTAAGAAAAAGGTCGGAACGTTAACTCCGCAAAGAAGGTGCGCGATTGTAATTCAAAAAACAACCTTGGCCAACGAAAAAGATTTTAAATACTTTTATGATCCCCTAGCTTCTGCAATTCTCGTCGATCCGAAAATTATTAAAGGCGTTTCAAATCTGGAAATAAGAGTTGATGTGGCCGGAAAAAATCGCGGAAGAACCGCTGGTCTAAAAAACAAAAACGGAATTTCTGTAGTTAAAAAAATTGATCCACAAAGATTTTATAATCAACTATTGGACGTGTTATCATAAAGCTATGAAAAAAGGGCCGGTGACACCAAAAGGATTCAGAGATATCGAACCCGAACAAGCCAAAAAACGCCGAGGAACAATCGATAAAATTGCGGGCGTTTTGGAAGAGTTTGGGTTTGTTCCTTTGGAAACCCCCACCATTGAATTTGCAGAGACACTTCTGGGTAAGTATGGCGAGGAGGAAAAATTAATTTATCAATTCACCGACCGTGGAGGCAGAAGACTTGCCCTTCGATATGACCTGACTGTTCCTCTGGCCCGCTATGTAGCCAATAATTTAGGGGTAATCGAAAAAGGGCCTTTCAGACGCTATCAAATCGGCCAGGTTTTCCGCGGGGAAAATCCGCAAGCCGGAAGGTACCGGGAGTTCGCCCAGTTTGATTTCGATGCCGTCGGCTCCGCGTCTTTGGAAGAAGATGCCAAAGTCATTGCCGCGACTATTGCCGCCACCCGCAAGCTTGGACTTGCTAAGGCACAGTTGGCCATAAACGACCGGGGAAATTTTGAGAGTTTGTCGATTGAGGATATTCGGGCCATCGATAAAATCTATAAAGTCGGAAAAGAAAATACCAAAAAAGAGCTTTTGGATTTTGTCGAAAGGTCAACTCCGACCGAAGACTTGAGAAAAATTTTTGAAATTCTTGACAAAATTTATTCTCTGGCGGAAGGTAAAGATTTCTTTTTCGACCCCACCCTTGCCCGTGGTCTTGATTATTACACAGGGGCAATCTTTGAGCTTAAGCCCAACGGAAGACCTGAAGACCAGACTATTGGCGGGGGCGGCCGCTATGACAATTTAATTGGGATGTTTGCTGGGCGAAAAATTCCTGCCGTTGGTTTTTCTTTCGGACTCGATAGACTCATAGAACTGGTATGAATCCCTACCGCCTGCGCGCCTATCTTCTCCTTTTAATTGTTTCTGTTATTTGGGCAGTAGCCGGACCGGTAATCAAGTTTACCCTAGGAGGATTTGACCCCCTCATTTTTCTAACCTACCGATTTGCAATATCGGCGGCCGTCTCCTTACTGACGGTCCTCTTTATTGGATTTAGGCTACCCAAAGATAAGAAGATTATCAAGCTTGCCCTCCTCTATGGATTTCTAACTTCGACCGTCGCCTTGGGACTCTTATTTTTCGGATTTGACGAAACAACCGCTATCGATGCAACGCTTATTTCGGCAACAGGTCCGCTGTTCATTTCCTTGGGGGGCTTATTTTTCTTGAAGGAACACATAACTTTAAGAGAAAAGATTGGAATGGGAATTGCATTCACGGGAACTGCCATTGCTATTCTTGAGCCGGTACTGAGAAATGGAAACGGTTATGCGGGTCTGGGAGGAAACCTTTTGGTTCTTGGCTCCATCTTGGTAGGAGTTGCTACCGCAATATTTGCCAAGATCTTACTTCGTAACGAAGTCCACCCCCTGACTGCAACAAATATTTCTTTCTGGGTTGGTTTTTTAACTTTGGTGCCAATTACCGTGATTTTTCATTCGCCAACAGAAATAATTAAACAAATAAATTCTGCCAACCCCGCCTTTCATCTTGGGGTTCTCTTTATGGCTCTTTTATCGGGAAACCTGGCCTATACTCTTTGGCATAAAGCCCAAAAAACAATCGAGGTAGGTGAAGTCAGTGTTTTCGGTTACCTCTATCCCCTTTTTGCCACCCCCTTGGCAGTCGTCTGGCTCAAAGAAAAAATATCGGTCCCGTTTTTGATTGGAGCCGCAATAATTGCCGTCGGAGTCGTCATTGCCGAATATAAAAAATCTAGGTATAATAAAGCCTCAAAATGAAAGCTCAAATTCACCCAGCTTGGTATCCTGACGCCAAAGTCACTTGCGCCTGCGGCAATACCTTCAGCGTGGGGGCAACCGTGCCCGAAATTAAAGTCGAAGTCTGCTCCAATTGCCACCCTTTCTATACCGGGCAGATGAAATATGTCGACACGGCCGGACGGGTTGAGGCCTTTAAGGCCAGGCAGGCCGGGGCTTCCACAAAGATAGTCTCAAAAACCGAAAAAAGAAAACTCAAGAAACTGAAGAAAATACAGGAAGAAATGGAAAGACCGGAATCTCTGGCCGCACTTCGAAAGTCAAAGTAACCTGATGGAAAATCAACAGAGTAAGGACTTACCGCCTCAAAAAGTTTATTTGGAAGTCCGCGGCGCCACTGGCGGAGACGAAGCCAAGATTTGGGCCAGCGACCTAACAAGAATGTATATGAGATATGCCGCTCGTCGCGGCTGGAAAGTGAGTTTTTTGGATGAGAACACTCTTTTAATCGCCGGTTTTGGGGCCTGGGACGGACTAAAAAACGAGGCGGGAGTTCATCGGGTCCAAAGAATCCCGACAACCGAAAGAAGAGGCAGGATTCATACTTCAACGGCAACGGTGGCTACCTTGCCCGAAATAAAAGAAAGTGAAGTAAAGCTTAATCCCAATGAAGTTGAAATACAGTTCTTTAGGGCCAGCTCCCAAGGCGGACAAAACGTCCAGAAGGTTTCAACCGCAGTAAGGCTTATCCATAAACCAACAGGAATTACCGTTTCGGCTCAAAGGGAGCGTTTTCAGGAACAAAACAGGAGAATCGCCATGGAACTACTTCGTGCCAAACTTTGGGAGAGGCAGGAAGAGGAAAAAATGCGAACCATTGCCGGCTACCGCTCGGTTATCGGCCGCGGCATGAGAGCCGAAAAGATAAGAACTTATAATTTCCCTCAAGACAGAGTCACGGACCATAGAATCGGAAAATCCTTCGGAAACTTAGAAGCAATCGTGGATGGGAATTTAGATAAAGTCGCTGAAGCCACAAGAAACCTTCAATAATCCGAGATTCTTCGGCTGAATATTTATTCTACCGTATTTGAAAACATCCAATTCCATCGTAGACCTTGAGCCCGTAAATACAACCGTTCCGTCCGTTACCGCAACACGGTCAAAATAATCCGCCGGAAATATTAAATGTGTATCGAGCCGGCCTTGAAGGCCCTCTGTCCCCCATTTTCCGACCTGAACTTCTAAACGGTCACACCTGTCAACTAAACTGCCAAATCTTAATAGGGTATACCGCCTGTCGAGCTGACTGGGCTCGCTAAGAATTAACAAACTAAAGGCTTTCCCATGTTGGCTTAACTCGTTAGTCCACCAAAGCAACGTCGATGTCGCGTCTCGCGATTCCGGAGAATCCCCGAACAAAGTAAGAAAACGCTCCTTAAACCTATCATTAATAGAAAGCTCTGTTTGTTGTGCCTGCCGGGGGCTCCTTCCGATTCTGTCCTCACCACCCTGGGATTTCCTACCTCCCCCGCCAGTTTCTGGACTACGCATGAAACGCAGTTTATCAGTTGCTTATATGAAAATCAAATTACTCCGAAAATTCGGAGAGGGTTATGGAAAAGGTCGTTGTTTAATAAAATCAGCCGCTGATATAATTTTTGTTCCTTCAAATTTCTTCAAGGGCAGAATGTGTCTTTTATCGCCTGAAATTATAAAATCTGCCTTTTTTTCTCTCGGTTCAACAATTTTTGCAAATTTTGAAATTCCAACTATAATTTCTTTAATCTCTGTTTCTGAATAATTAAACTTACTTCGCAATTTTTTCGCCAGCTCCAAAAGTAAAACCTTTGAAGTGAACAGTCTGATTTCTCCAGCTCTTGCCATCTCAAGACAAACTCGAGGATTTCCACCAAAGACAATTGCAGAAATATAAATATTGGTGTCAAAGACTACCTTCGGAGAAACAACTTTATTTGGAGGCATGAAGAATGCGGTCTATATCCTCCTCTGAGGTTATTTTAAACTTCTTGGCAGTTTCTTCCCCCTTTTTATAAATCTTTTCCCAACGCGCATTTTCCGCCTCTTTATCAATCAATGAAGCAATAAAAGCGCTGCGCGAATGTGTAAAATCTTTTGTCAAGTGATAACGTTTTCTACTGAGAAAACTCGGAGAGAGTCACTGTTAATTTTACCGTCTCTCCCCCTCTCCAGATTTCTAGCTCTACGGCCTCTCCCGGAGACTTCTTTCTAATTGCGTCGGCGAGGGTGTCTTCCTCAGTAAGCCCTTGCCCGTCGAACTTTGTAATGATATCGTTTACTTTTACTCCGGCTGACTCTGCGGGAGAACCAGCAATAACGCTAACCACATAGGCTCCCTGAGGGACATTATTGAGAACCGCCGCTTGTTGCGAAATCATCTGATACTGAACCCCCAAATACGGCTTTGCCGGGAACTTTCCGGTTGTTTTAAAAGTAGTCAGGGCATCCTTAACCGTGTTAATAGGAATTGCAAAACCGATATTTTGGGCGCCCTGTGCAACCGCCACATTGACCCCTATTACCTGCCCGGCGGAATTTAGAAGGGGCCCACCGGAATTTCCCGGATTTATCGCCGCATCCGTCTGGATGACGTCGTCCAGCCGCTCGACATAACCTTCAAAAGCGCTCCCCGCCGTTATTCCACGACCTAATCCCGATATAACCCCGGTTGTAACCGTATGTCTAAACTCCCCCAGTGCCGTTCCTATGGCTATTACAAATTGCCCGGCCTTAAGATTTGAGGAATCCCCGAGCTCCACCGGCTTGAGTCCCGTCGCCTCAATTTTAAGAATAGCGATATCGTTTGAAGGATCACGGCTTATCTCTTTAACCTCATATTCTTTATTGTCTTTGCTAACAACTTTATAGGAAGCGTTGGTTGCGGAAACAACGTGTTTATTGGTAACAATAAGGCCGTCTGACGAAACTATAAAACCGGTGCCAATATCCTGGGGCTCCCCGCCTTGGATTCTTTGGGTAAATCCCCCGAACGGTGAAAACTCCAGGATTCGTCTTTCGGGTGTTTCTACCGATACGGTAACTACGGAAGGAGAAACATCCTCCGCTACTTTTATGACAACGGACTCCTCCGTCAATATCCTAGTATCAACCCTAAAGCCTGTTTTCGGAAACAGTTTATCGAGTGGTTTAAATCCCCAAAGTCTGTCGGCTACGGCCCCTCCTCCAATTGCCGCCAAAAGGATTATAACTATGGCAGTGAAAATTAGAATCTTTCTTCCTTTTGTTGTCATATCACCTAAGAAGCTCTATTGCTTTCTCCAGTTGTTCGTCTCCCGCCGTATCCGGGTCGTCTTCAACCACGAAATCGGGCGTTAGACCCTTCTCGTTTACCCAAAAACCGCTTGGTGTAATCCACCTTGCAATCGTAACGTGAAGCCCGCTTCCCCCCTCGAGCTGTAAAGGCTCCTGTATTGTCCCTTTTCCAAAAGTTTTTTCTCCCACCAACTTAACACCCCTTACGTCCCTCAAGGCTCCTGCTAAAATTTCCGAAGCCGAAGCGCTCCCTCCGTTAACCAAAACTACAAGAGGTCTATTAAGGAGTAGGCCTATCCTTTCTACTTTAAAGTCATTTTTTGTTCCGTCCGACCTTTCTTCGCTCACAACAACCAAGCCCGTTTTAAGAAATTCTGAAGCAACGTCAACCGCTCCTTGCAAATACCCGCCCGGGTTATTTCTCACATCTAAAATAACCGCCGTAACTTCCTCTTTTCTTGAAATTTCCCTCACCGCTTTTTGCCACTCACTTTCGGTTTCCCCGCCGAATTTTAGAAGCTTTATGTGGGCAACGGCCCCCCCTTCTCCCACATAGGTTAATATCAGGGTCGGAACATTAAGTTCTTTTCTTGCTATTTCAACCGTAATGGGTTCTGCCTGACCTTCTCTTAAAAGTGTCAAGGTAACTTTTGTCCCGGCTTTTCCCCTAATTGCCTGGACAGCCTCAGGAAGTGAAATGCCGACAGTTCCCCTCTCAATATTTTTTCCTTCGTCGTAAATCCCAATAATAAAGTCTCCCGCTTTCACCCCTGCTTTCTCGGCGGGTGA